>ERZ791737.290-NODE-290-length-53118-cov-14.864086_pt1 | contig 53118 bp, 45 predicted proteins | sample MGYA00510042_ERZ791737 | MGnify/ENA primary metagenome ERZ791737 (study PRJEB30046, sample SAMN00791965) | human gut metagenome | study: EMG produced TPA metagenomics assembly of the A metagenome-wide association study of gut microbiota in type 2... | reverse complement strand
AAACGGCGCGTGAAAATAGGTAGTCGCCGACTTGAACAAAAAACGCTTCAGAAGAAATTCTGAAGCGTTTTTCTTTTGTCTTGAAACCGTTTGCTGTGCTGACCTTTTGGCACGACCGGGCCGCTTTATTGTAATAAAACCTTGACTCTTCAGCCGTTGTAGGGTTTACTATCTATAACGGAAAGGAGCTGCCCGGTCTGGCAGTGTAAGCTCTGTACATTCGGCAGAGAAGAGGGAAGCCGGGCAGAAAACATTATGGAAAAAAATCTGACCAGCGGCAGTGTGTTGAAAAGCATTTTGTTTTTTTCACTGCCCTATCTGCTTTCGTATTTTTTGCAGACGCTGTACGGCATGGCGGATCTGTTCATCATCGGGCAGTTTGAAGGTGTGGCCAGCACAACGGCGGTGTCCATTGGCAGTCAGGTGATGCATATGATCACTGTGATGATCGTGGGCCTTGCCATGGGAGCAACGGTCACTATTGGCCGGGCCGTGGGCGCAGAGAACAAACCTCGTGCGGCGCGGCTCATTGGCAACATAGTCACGCTGTTTATGGCAGGATCTGTGGTACTGGCAGCTGTGCTGGTAGGGCTTGTGAATCCGATCGTACGCATTGTCTCCACACCGGAGCAGGCCGTGGCGGCCACTCGTACCTACCTGATCATCTGCTTTATCGGCGTTCCATGCATCACGGCGTATAATATCATGGCATCGATCTTCCGCGGGCTGGGCGATTCCAGAAGCCCGATGTACTTTATTGCGGTGGCCTGTGCAAGCAACATTGCGCTGGATTATCTGTTCATGGGCGCGCTGCATCTTGGCCCTGCCGGTGCAGCGCTGGGTACCACTCTTTCTCAGCTGGTCAGCGTGATCATCTCGTTGGTCGTGATCCTGCGCCGTAAGAGCGGCATCCACCTTTCGGGTGCGGACTTCAAGCCGGAACGCAGTGCACTTGGCGAGATTCTTTCCATTGGCATACCGGTGATGATGCAGGACGGCTTTATTCAGGTATCTTTTATGATCATCACCATCATTGCCAACCACCGAGGACTGACCGATGCCGCCGCCGTGGGCATCGTGGAAAAGATCATCAGCTTTTTATTCCTGGTGCCCAGCTCCATGCTGTCCACTGTATCGGCACTGGGCGCGCAGAACATCGGTGCCGGCAAGCACGACCGTGTGGATGCCATTCTGCGCTACGCCATCGGCATTGGCCTGACCTTTGGCCTGGTCGTGGCAGTAGCAGTGCAGTTCATTGCACCGTCGGTGGTGCGGCCCTTCACCTCGGACGAGGCTGTGGTGCTGGCCGGTGCATCTTACATCCGGGGTTATATTTTTGACTGCCTGTTTGCAGGCGTGCAGTTCAGCTTCAGCGGCTATTTCTGCGCCTATGGCAAGTCCGGGCTGTCCTTCCTGCATAACACGCTGTCCATTCTGCTGGTGCGCGTGCCGGGTGCCTACCTCGCATCCAAGTTCTTCCCGCAGACGCTGCTGCCCATGGGTCTTGCTTCGGCCTGCGGTTCGCTGTTCTCCATTCTGGTGTGCGTGATTGCTTACCACTGGCTCAAGCGGCAGCAGAAAGCGGTGCTGCATGGCTGAGCGGGAACCGTTCCAAATCGGTGAGATGGCATAGATGTACCGCCTGAGTGTGGGTGCGCTGCGCCACTATGAGCTGCTGTCAAGCGTACAGCAGCTTTTTTGTTGCGTAAAAACCGGCCCTGCGGTACAATAGACCTGTTATTTATTATGCAGGAAAGAAGAGAGAACAGATGCGAGACCACCATATCGACCTGTGTGGCCAGATCGATTTTACCCGTACCGAGGCAATGCCCCTGCTGGCGCGGGATGCACATTTCAGCTTTGCGTGCAATGGCTGCGGCGACTGCTGCCGTGGCAGAGAGGACATTGTACTTTCAGGCTTTGACCTGTGGCGCATTGCAGCCCGGCTGCGCCTGCCGCCGCAGATCGTGGCGCGGGGATATTGCCGGGCCAGCATTGGCACGGTGAGCCATTTGCCGGTGCTGCGTCTGGCCCCGGTGAAGGAGAACCGGAACAACTGTCCCTTCCTTACGGGAGACCACTGCGCCATCCACGATGCCGAACCGCTGGTGTGTGCTCTGTACCCGCTGGCGCAGGAGATCAGCAGGAAAGGACAGGTGAGCTATTTTCTGCAGCCCACCGGCTGCGGCGGGCAGATGATCGAGGCAAGGGTGGAGGACTATCTTGCTCGTTACGATGTCCCGGCCCGGGAACAGACCGATGTGCGCTGGGCGCAGACCTGCATGACACTGGAAGACACGGTGGAACAGCTGGGTGCGCAGCTCAGCCCGGTGCTGGTGCGCCGGATGCAGGACAAGCTCTGGCAGGCGCTGTATTTTGGCTACAACTATGCCGCACCGTTCTTGCCGCAGCTGGAGAAAAACCTGCACTGGCTGGATGCTGAATTTGCAAAACTGGCAGAATATCAGCAAAAACGGAATAACGCATCAAAATAATCGATCGATATATTTGATACAATCGATAATAAAGGCCGTTTTAGGGCAAAAGTGAGTTGTTTTACCGTGAAATGTGTGATATACTTCACGAGTGTAAAGCGAGACTGTACGAGCCTTGCATACAAAACATAGCTTTCCGGTGCGGTACCTGTAGGCCGCACACGCAAAGAGATAGAGGAGATAAACATTATGCGTAAAATCACTCGTCGTTCGTTTCTGGCTGCTGCCGCTGCCTGCGGCGCAGCTGCTGCCCTGACTGCCTGCGGCGGTTCTTCTGCATCTTCTGCAGCTGCTTCTTCCGCTGCGCCTGCATCCTCCGCTGCTGCTTCTGCTGCAGCCGATGGCCAGAAGTTCACGATCGGCATCTGCCAGTTGGTGCAGCATGCCGCTCTGGATGCCGCTACGCAGGGCTTTGAGGATGCTCTGACTGCTTCCTTCGGCGAGAACGTCACCTTCGATTTCCAGAATGCACAGGGCGATTCCGCTACCTGCGCTACCATCACCAACGGCTTCGTTTCCTCTGGTGTGGATCTGATCATGGCCAATGCTACGCCCGCTCTGCAGGCTGCACAGTCTGCTACCGACAGCATTCCGGTGCTGGGCACCTCTGTTACCGAGTACGGTGTGGCTCTGGGCCTGACCGATTTCGACGGCACCGTGGGCGGCAACATTTCCGGCACCTCTGATTTGGCCCCGCTGGATCAGCAGGCTGAGATGATCGTGGAGTGGATGCCGGAGGCCAAGAAGGTTGGCCTGCTGTACTGCTCTGCTGAGGCAAACAGCCAGTATCAGGTGGATGAGGTCCAGAAGTATCTGGAGGAAAAGGGTGTCACCGCTACCCAGTACGCTTTCTCTGATTCCAACGACCTGTCCTCTGTCTGCCAGAAGGCTGCCGACGAGAACGACGCACTGTATTTGCCCACCGATAACACTGTTGCTGCAAACACCGGCATTGTGGACGGCATCTGCCGCCCGGCCAAGAAGCCCGTGTTCGCTGGCGAAGAGGGCATCTGCGCCGGCTGCGGCGTGGCTACCCTTTCCATCAGCTACTACGATCTGGGCTACACCACTGGTGAGATGGCAGTGAAGATCCTGAACGGCGAGGCTGATATCTCCACCATGCCCATCGAGTACACCGATGTGACCAAGAAGTATAACAAGACTATCTGCGACGATTTGGGCCTGACCGTTCCCGACGGCTACGAAGAGATCGAGGGCTAAAATACTCCGGGAAACCAAACAGAAAATCAGCGGAGAAGGGTAAAAAGTGCTCTTCTCCGCTTTCCCGTATCAAACGGGAAGTAAAAAAGTGTAACGTTTAGGAGGAATTGTTTTGGAAATCATTGCAAGACTGGCAAACCTGCCGGGCGCTTTGCCGGGTGCCTGTGCACAGGGCCTTATCTGGGGTATCATGGCCATTGGCGTGTACCTGACCTACCGTATTCTGGATGTGGCCGATCTGACCGTGGACGGCTCCTTTGGCACCGGCGGTGCAGTGTGCGTCATGTGCCTGCTGTCCGGCCAGAACGTCTGGGTTTCCCTGCTCATGGCGCTGCTGGCAGGCCTGCTGTCCGGCTTCGTCACCGGTGTCCTGCACACATTTATGGGCATTCCGGCCATCCTTGCCGGCATCCTGACCCAGCTTTCGCTGTATTCCATTAACCTCAAAATCATGGGCAAGGCCAATCAGGCCATCAACGTGGACAAGTACAACCTGTTGATCTCCCTGCGCTGGGTCAAGGAGTTCGCTCTCCACAACCCTATCGTTATGATCATCATTGTCACAGCGGTGCTGATCGGCATTCTGTACTGGTTCTTCGGCACCGAGCTGGGCTGTGCCATCCGTGCCACCGGCTCTAACCCCGCCATGTCCCGTGCGCAGGGCATCAACACCAACTTCAATATCGTGCTGGGTCTGGCTGTGTCCAACGGTCTGGTGGCGCTGTCTGGCGCTCTGCTGAGCCAGTATCAGGGCTTTGCAGATGTCGGCATGGGCCGTGGCGCGATCGTCATTGGTCTGGCTGCTGTCATCATTGGCGAGGCTCTGTTCAGCCGCATCTTCCACAACTTTGCACTCAAGATGGTTTCTGTCTCTCTGGGTGCCATCATCTACTACATTGTCATCCAGCTGGTGCTGACTCTGGGTTTCGATGCCAACCTGCTCAAGCTGCTGAGTGCTTCTGTGGTGGCTGTTTTCCTTGCCGTGCCGTACTGGAAGGGCAAGTACTTCTCGAAGCCGGTGAAGAAGGCAAAGGAGGATGCAAAAAATGCTTGAGATCCAGAATGTTTCCAAGACCTTTAACGCTGGCACGGTCAACCAGAAAACTGCCCTGAACGGCCTGAACCTGAAGCTGAACGAGGGCGATTTCGTTACCGTGATCGGCGGCAACGGTGCAGGCAAATCCACCATGCTGAACGCAGTTGCCGGTGTATGGCCGGTGGACGAAGGCAAGATCATTATTGACGGTGTGGATGTGACCCGCCTGAGCGAGCATCAGCGTGCCGCTTACATTGGCCGCGTGTTTCAGGATCCCATGACCGGCACTGCTGCCACCATGCAGATCGAAGAGAACCTTGCTCTGGCTGCACGCCGCGGCAAGCCCCGCACACTGCGCATTGGCATTACCAAGGCAGAGCGCGAGCAGTACCGTGAACTGCTCAAGACGCTGGATCTGGGTCTGGAAGACCGCCTGACGGCCCGTGTGGGCCTGCTTTCCGGCGGCCAGCGTCAGGCACTGACCCTGCTGATGGCTACCATGAACAAGCCCAAGCTCCTGCTGCTGGACGAGCACACCGCTGCGCTGGACCCCAAGACCGCGCTCAAGGTGCTGACCCTCTCGGCCAAAATCGTGGAGGAAAACCATCTCACCACCATGATGATCACCCACAACATGAAGGATGCCATTAAGTATGGCAACCGCCTGATCATGATGTACGAAGGCCATATCATCTATGATGTTTCCGGTGAGGAAAAGAAGAACCTGCACGTCTCCGACCTGCTGGCAAAGTTCCAGATCGCCAGCGGCGGCGAGTTTGCAAATGACCGCATGATTCTGTCCTGATAAATTACAAGGTTAAAATGCAAAGCGCCTGTCCCGGAAAACCGGGACGGGCGCTTTTTATGTATGTTTACCAATTCAAGAGCAAGGCGGTTAATTGGAGTTTTTGGGAGATGATTTTCTTTACATCTTTTGAAGAATGCGGGGCACCGTCCTGAATCGCAAAGAGGAACAGCGAGTAAAGTTCATTATATTTTGGAATAGCCATTTTTTCAAACCTCACGCCTTGGAAAGTTGGAAAGGCTCAGCACACATTCGCAATGGCTTGAGGGTTGCGTTTGTTACATCGTTTTGGTATAACAACTCACAACCTCAACGGTTGATTGCGATTCCAAGGGAAATTCTCGAATCTCTTTTCCATTGTAGGGAACAGGGAAGGCGAATACAATGTTCCGAATCCAGTTGCCATCCGGCTGTTTTTCCGGGAAAATATCAATGTGCTCGATGAAGGCGCGCATGAATTCCTTCTGCTCCACCTCAGTGGCGGCATTGTAGACTTCATCGAAGGCCAGAAGCAGGTGATAGATGTTGTCAGCTGTGATCTTCTCCTGATGAATGTCATCAACCTGACCTTGGATTTCAGCGAGCTGGGTTTCCATGTCCTCAATCAGTTCATATTGCTCATCGTAACGTCGCTGCAAATCCAAATACTTACGGTCATAATAGGGATCATTAAAGTCCAGTGTGTCCATCTGGTGCTCCAGACGAGATTTCGTATTGAGTCGCTGGCGGAGCTGCGCTTTGATTGCATCGGCCTGCTGCTCCAACTCGCTGGTATCGACTGCGGAACCGATTTTCTCTTTGATGGCATCTACGAAGCGTGGGTCGTGAACCATAGCAGATACGATGGATGCGACCATCTGATTGATTTCGTTCTGTTCAATATTCAACCGGAAAGAACATTCGTGTCCAGTCTGCCCTTTGATGCTCTTGCAGAAGTAGTAGTAACGAGTTTTGTTATCCTTGCTGTGAGCCTTAGAGACATTTCCGTACAGATTCCGTCCACAGCAGGGGCATTTCAGAATGCCGGAAAGAATATGTGCGTGGTCTGGGTCGCGGACCTTTTCACGCCGCCCTGTGGTACGCTGACGCTTGGTCTGTGCAAGATTCCAGTCGTCCTCGGAAACGATGGCTTCATGTTGACCGACATAGACGGGAAACTCGGATTGCTTCACAACGTGCATTTCGTTTCGAGTGCCGAGTTTCTTTTCAACCTTGCGGCGACCAAATGCAATCTTACCGCAGTAAATGGGATTGTCCAGAATACCTCTAACAAATACAGCAGAAAACTTTGGAATAGTTCCATTCTGACGGAGCTTTTTCACATAGCCATGGGTGTTCAGATACCGGGCAATACCTGCTACACCATCGTTGGTATGGATAAAGCGGTCAAAAATAACACGGATAACTTCCACTTCATCGTCTGCAATCGAAAGCTCGCCATTTTCCAGCCTATAGCCATAGGGTGCAAAACCGCCGTTCCATTTGCCCTCACGGGCTTTCTGTTCACGGCCAGCCATCGTTTGAGCACGGATATTCTCACGTTCGATTTCAGCAACAGCAGAAAGAACAGAAATCATTAACTTGCCGGAATCTTTGGAACTGTCGATGCCATCTTCTACGCAAATCAAATTGACACCGAAATCCTGCATAAGCTGCAAGGAGTTCAGAACATCGGCCGCATTGCGCCCAAAACGAGACAATTTGAACACCAAAACGTAAGAAACGCCGTCTTTGCCATCTTGCACATCTCGTAGCATTTGCTGGAATTCGTGCCGACCTTGAATGTTCTTACCGGAAAATCCTTCGTCAGAATATTCTCCAGCAATGACCATATCTTCATAATCGGCATATTTGCGCAGCTTTTCACGCTGTGCATCAAGGCTGTAACCGTCCACCTGCATGGCCGTGGATACGCGCGTATAAATGTAACACTTGGTGCGTGCTTTTTTCATAAGGCCCCCTCACTTTCGGCGGTTGGTTGTTGTGTGAGATTTTCATGCTGGATATAATACTCTAGCAACCGGAGTACATACTCTGGCGCATGGCGGTGGCCGAGTTCCCATTCTGTTACAGTGCGGTAGGGAATTTGGAAGAAAGTGCAAAACTCCCGGCGGTTCATCCCGGTCGATTCGCGCAGTTCGAGGATTTTGTCTTTGCAGTCCATAAAGTTGCCCTCATATATGTAAAACACGCTACGCAATTATTTTAACATAAAAACAAAAATTACGCAACGTGTAAATCTGCTTATGCAGCTTTACTGTTGGTCGCGCAAAGCGGAGACTCCTTTTGCTCCAGTACAGTTGAGCCATATTTTTGAATCAGCTTTGCCATAACATCGATACAGCGTACAAAGGATGCGTTGTCAGTTTCGGTGTCATAGTATTTTTTCAATAGGCAACTCCATTTCCTTGTAGCAGAACTTTGACAGTCCTGCGAATTTTAGAAACATCCCTTGATTCATCCGATTAAACTTTTTAAGCGTTCCAGCTTTTCCTGTACATTCTCTTTCCGGAAGCTGACCCCAATGCAGGAGATCGGGACGCACATTTCCAATAGGCGGTCATAGATGCGGGCATGGGCGGTATCTTGTGGGTGCTGTATCTCATTCAGCGTCAGGTTGGTGGTGACGATCAGCGGCTTCCGGCTGCGGTATCGGCTGTCCACGATGTTGTAGATCTGTTCCAGTGCGTACTCGGTGCCACGCTCCATGCCGAAATCGTCAATGATGAGCAGGGGATAGCGGCAGAACTTGTCCACAATATCATTTCGCCCGGAAAAGCTGCTGTTCAGCTCGTTCAGGATTCGGGCGAAGTTCGTCATACGCACAGGCACCTCCTGCTCTATCAGAGCGTTTGCAATGCACCCGGCAAGGAAACTCTTGCCGGTGCCCACACCGCCCCAGAGGAACAGTCCTAGGTTCTCTGCACGCATGGTCTGCCATTGCTCTACATAACGGTGTGCATGACACATCTGCGGGCTGCGGCCATTGTCGTTTTCAAACTTCCAGTCCAGCATTGCCGGGTCAGAAAATCCCTCTGCTTTCAGCCGCCGCACAAGGTCACTGTGCTTTTGCTGGCTGATAAGGGCTTCCTGTTTTTCTCTTTCCGTGCGCTGACAGCTGCATTCGACGGGGTGCTTGTTTTTCCCCATCAGAACAAGACCTTTAGCAAAAAAGGCTTCCTTTGGGGTGTGACATCTTCCGCAATAAAGCAGACCGTCCTTGCCATAATAATCTTCTGGATTTTCGGGAATACTGGAAACGGACTGTTCAAAAATTTTTTCAATCGTCTTTATAGGCTTTCTCCTTCCGCAAAGGTGTAGTCCGGGATACCCGGTGCTTTTTTCTCTGCCTTCTGCCGCTTCGCCCAGATACGCAGCGTTGCGGCATGGTCGGCATACTTTTTGCCAGTGGACTGGACATAAGCGGACAACTGCTCAATCAGACTGTCCAGCCCTGCAAAGTCAGCCTTGAGTCGCTTGTACTCTTTTTCTGTCAGAAAGACATTCTGATATTCTCCAAAGGTCAAATAAGCATCTGTTGTTTTTATCAGGTGGTTATCTTTCAGGTTGTTCTTATTACGTTGGTTAGGTGTGCATTTTTGCGCAATCATGCTGTTCGTTTCTGCACAGTCATGCTCGGCACTTTTACATACTGTGACAGCGCAATTTTGCGTAGTATGCGGAACCTTGAGCAGAATGCGTCTGGGTTTGGAAAAGCCGTTGCGGACACGTTCTACGAGCTGTGCATTTTCCAGTTCGGTAAAAGAACGTGTTATGCTGGAAATACTATATCCTAAATCTTTTGCAAGACTGGAAAGCGGATAGACCACATAAATGCGACCCTGTGCATCCACCCAGTTGTTCTTTTGAGAAAGCGTTGCCCTGTCAAGCAGCAGAGTGTAGAGCAGCTTTGCCGTGTGGCTTAGGTCTGTATCCAGCAAAAAGCGGGCATAGGGCAGATATTGCGGCAGCGGCATATTGGGTTTCAAATAATTTGAAATGGCATTCACCTCCGTTTTTTACATCCAAATCAGTGGCCAGACAGTTTAGGATTGCCGGTTTCCATCACTGTTCAAGCGTTTTTTTACGTTCTGAAGATACCGACTGGCACGGTCGATAAAAATTAGCAATTTCTCATTGTTCTTCGGTTCAGTAAGAATATCCGGGTATTCACGAAAGCACATTTCCCACCGCCGGACAAAATCCTCCTGCGCTCCCTGAATCTCGCACATCATGGCTTCGCCATCTGCCAAGCGGCGAGGCGAATAGATGCTCTTGACGGCATCCTTGAGATTCTGTTTTTCTTCCTTGTTGAGTCCTTTCTTATGCCCCTGAATGTCTTGCTTGAAGGTCGTTATAAACGCATTGTCCTTTGAAGGCGAAGAATACGAATCCGTGATACTGGAATCCCGTTTGGCTTTAGGCTTACGAAGCTCTGCCACAACTTCGGGACGCTTTTCCTTTAGAACCTTTGCAATCGAGGAAATTTCACGGTCGGTTGCCTGGATCTTTCCGCTCAGGATTTCTTCCTGCGCTCCGGGTACTGCTTCCTCCGCTGCTTCCACACCTTTTGCAAATTGCTCTGCACGGTAAACATAGCTTTCAGACGTTCCATTCTCGACAGCAACCTTAGACCGTGAACCGTGCTTTGTGCGGTCTGGTTCATTTTGAACCAGACCACTTTCAGATGCCAAAGTATACTGATTGCCGTGAAACGATTTGATTTGCTTTTCCGCTTCTGCCTGCTTTCCGATCAGGAACTTTTTCTGTTCTGGGGTCAGGTTTCGCCGCCCAAGCTGATTTTTACAGATCCATACAAGTGCTTCATAGCGGCTGGAAAATTCTTTTTCGATGACTTCAAATGGAATGAACGGATATTTCCGAAGAATTTGATAGCGTGTATGTCCATCCACAATATAACCGTTCCACGTGATGATCGGATTCAGTACACGTTCCTCCTTGAGGATGTTCATTTCCAGTTGGTGGGTTTCCTCAAACGACGGAGGGTTGATTTGTTTCTGGAACTCCGGATCAATTTTAAGTTGGCTCAGTTTTGTCATAGGCAAACCATCCTTTCTGAAATGAAATAGAATATCATTGTTCTTACGCCGTTCTCTCTGCATGGTGTTCCTGCCCCTTTCCAGCGGCGTTTTCCGGCTCGCTCTTGCGAGGTCATCGCCGGGTATCCCATGCAGACGGTCATGCGGTTTTCAAGGTTCAATGAAGGCTCTGAAATTAGATTAACACATTCATAGAAGATTTTTTAGGAGGTCGTACCTCCAGTTTTTGGTTATAAAAAAGCGGAAGTAATGCTTCCGGTTTTTTGCTGCAAACCATTGAAAAAATTGTATCACATCGTAAATTTTATTTTTAGGAACTGGTAGTTCCGGTTTTTAAAAAATATGAAGTAAATTTCAAGGCAAAATCGGAACTGCTGGTTCCGGTTTTGCGTATTAACGTGATTTCAAATTTTGGGTGCCGTTCTCTCTGCATGGATTTCCTACCCCCTTCCGGCGGCGTTTTCCGGCTCTCCTTGTCAGGGTCATGGCCGGGTATCCCATGCAGACGGTCATTCGGTTTTCAAGGTTCAATTGGTGTCTTGCTGGTAGCTTATCACACTTTCAAAAGAATTTTTAGGACCTATTAGTTCCGCTTTTTATATTCAAAACCGGAAGTAATAGGTCCGGTTTGATGCGATATTAAATGAATCAACGCGGTTTTCCCCGAAACAAATTTTTCCCAAGAAAATTTGCTCATTCAGCGTCGGCGAGGAAGCACGGTCAGCGCCGTTCTTGTGCAGAAAAATAACCGCCAGCTTCAAGATGAACTTGAAAGCTGACGGTCCTGATTGCAAAATGATTTTCAAATTTGGAAAGCACCTTGAGAGGCTTCATAGCACCCGCAAGCAATGCAGACGTATATACATCTGCTTATTTTGCTCTGCAAAATACTTGTTGGGGACACCCAAACCCGTGAACTGCATCCCGTGGATGCAGGCTGTTTTAAGCAAATAAAAAGAAAAACTATTTTACTTCTTCCGGAATTCTCCATACAGCCACTCTGCCAGAGCTGACATAATAGCCTTGTACTTGCTGGTGTCCTCAAACAGGGAAGAGAAGGTGTCCTGCGCTTCAAGATAGCTGTCTTGTGCGGCGGTGTCAAAGGCTTTGGGGAAGATGCTCTCGGTAAAGATCTGCGGGTCGGAGCTGCGCGCCAGCTTTGCCAGCTTCGGGTCGGCCAGCAGACGGTCATGCAGGGCAGTAAGTAGCACCCGGTCGGCATTGGTGAACTCACCCTTGAACTTCTCGTTGATCTTCAAAATGATCTCGTCCAGCGGCTCCTTGGGGTCGTGGCCGAGAGCACCCTTCTGGGTGACCGGCTCGTAGACGCCCTTGGCGTGTTCCAGTTCGATGGCACCGGCAAAGGTCTTTTGCAGCTTGTAATACTCCAGCTGCAATTTGCCCTCCAGATCCAGCGGAGAGACCTCGTCCGGCGGCAGCAGCTTGAGCAGGTAAGCACAGAATACATTCTCCTTGTGCAGCTCTTCATCGAACATCCGTGCCACCTGCGAAACGTAGCCGTACCACTTGACAAGGCTGCGCAGCAGGCGGCGGAACTGGTACCGCTCGGCCTGCGTTTTCTGGTTGTAGCGGTCTGCCACCGGCTTCAAGACGCTGCTCATGCGGCCCACGGCGTTTTTATCCTGCTTGGTGCTGCGGAAATACTCCTTGGCAAAGGCGTCCACGTCTGCATCGGAATAGACGGCAAAGCTCCGCAGCTCCTTCTGGGTCTTGTAAATGAGGTCGGTGTTGACCTCCTGTTCCAGAAAAGTCTCTTGATAAAAGGGCTGGAATGCCTCCCGGATGTCCTCTGCCTTGTTCACGAAATCCAACACAAAGGTGTCGGTTTTGCCGGGGCAGGTACGGTTCAGGCGGGAGAGGGTCTGCACCGCCTTGACACCCTTCAGCTTTTTGTCTACGATCATGGTGTGGAGCAGCGGTTCGTCAAAGCCGGTCTGGTATTTTTCTGCCACGATGAGTACATTGAAGTTGTTGTGGAACTCCTTTTTGGTCTGGCTCTCCGCAATGTGGCTGCCGTCGGCGCGGACGTTCAGGGACTGCTCCGTGTACTCCACGCCGCCGTCCGGTACGGCACCGGAAAATGCCGCTAAGATCTGCACATCGTCATAGCCCTGCTCCGCAATGTAGCGTTTGACCTCGTGGAAGTACCGCACCGCCGCCAGCCGGGAGGAGGTGACCACCATCATCTTGCCCCACCCGCCAATCTTGTGGCTGGTGGTCTCCCGGAAGGTCTCTACAATGATCTTTGCCTTCTGGCTGATGTTGTAGGGGTGCAGTTCCTCGTACTTGCGGATGAGCTTCGCCGCCCGGCTGGCAGGCAGGTCGGGGTTGTCCGGGATGGTCTTGGCGATCTTGAAGCAGGTGGAATAGGTCATGTAGTTTTGCAGCACATCCAGAATGAACCCTTCCTCAATAGCCTGCCGCATACTGTAAATGTGGAAGGGGTGGTGGCTGCCGTCCGGGTACTCGGTGCCGAACAGTTCCAGCGTGGCGGCTTTTGGGGTGGCGGTAAAGGCAAAGAAGGACAGGTTCTTGTGCCGCCCGTGGGAGGTTAACTCCTTCACCAGTGCATCCTCCGGGTCGATCTCGTCCTCTGCTTTGCCTTCCAGCTCGGCATATTCCCGCAGCGCGTCCTCGGTGTCGGCAAGGGCGGCTTTCAGCTTCAAAGCAGAGGTGCCGGTCTGGGAGGAGTGCGCTTCGTCGATGATGACGGCATAGTTCTTCCCGGCGGTCCTGTTCACCTCGGTGTAGATGACCGGGAACTTCTGCAGGGTGGTGATGATAATGCGTGCGCCATTGTTGATGGCATCCCGCAGGTCGCCGGAGTTTTTGTCCTCGCCGATGGCCTCCACCGCGCCCAGCGTATGGTCGAAGCCGGAGATAGTCTCCTGCAGCTGTGCGTCCAGCACGGTGCGGTCAGTCACCACGATGACGCTGGCAAACACCGGCTTGTTCTCGGTGTTGAACAGGGAAGCCAGCCGGTATGCCGTCCAAGCAATGGAGTTGGACTTGCCCGAACCGGCGCTGTGCTGGATGAGATAGTGCTGCCCGGCACCCTTCTGCCGCACGTCTGCCACCAGCTTGCGCACCACGTCCAGCTGATGGTACCGGGGAAAGATGAGGGTCTTGCCGTCCTGCAGGCTCATGAACTTTTGCAGGATGTCCGTCATGCTGTCCTTCTGGAACACTTCTTCCCAGAGGTAGGCGGTAAGGTAGCCGTTGGGGTTGGGCGGGTTGCCTGCGCCGCCGTCCCGCCCGGCACCGTTGGAGCCCTGATTGAAGGGCAGAAAGCGGGTGTCCTTGCCTGCCAGCCGGGTGGCCATCCACACCTCGGTCAGATCTACGCAAAAGTAGCCCAGAATGCGCTTATTGAACTGGAAACACACCTCCCGGGGGTCCCGGTCGTGCATCCACTGCTGCTTGGCGTTCTCCACGGTCTGCCCGGTGAACTGGTTCTTCAGCTCAAAGGCGAACACCGGGATGCCATTTACCGCCAGCACCATGTCCACCGAGTTGTGGGTGGTGTCGGAGTAGAACCACTGCCGGTTGCAGGTGATCTCGTTTTGGGCGTAGCGCTGGGCGTCCTTCTGGTTCAGCGCGGACTCCGGCTGAAAATAGCACACCCGGAACCGCCGTCCCCGGTGCTTGAACCCATACCGCAGCACCGAAAGCAGCCCGTCCGCATCGCAGGCATTGTTAAAGGCCGTGCAGAACTTCCGCACCGGGTTTACCGGGTTCTGCTTTTCAAAAAATGCCCACTCGTTGGGCTGGGTCTTTTGCACAAAGCGGATCAGGGTATCCACAAACAGCCCCAGCTTGGGGTCGTAGCAATCCCCGTTGCGGGTGTAGCCCCCGGCAGGGGAGAGCAGCGCCGCCGCAATGTCCGATTCAAACTGCTTTTCGGTGGTATTGAGGGGCATGGTTAGACCTCCTTACGGTTTAAATAAATCATAAACAAAATTGGAAAAAAGATTGACTGCGATGGTGAAAATGACTCCACCTATGATGAAATTTCGGATGCTTTTCGATCGAGAGTTTTGACTGACGTTAGAGCCAAAGTCAAATTCATATTTCGGGAAAAGCTTCCGTCGATAAAGTGCAAATATAAAAAAGGTGTAGTCGAAGATAGTAAGTGGAATTTCATGTTTTGGAGGAATAAGCTTTTTAAAAGACAAATAGGGGTAAATAAAACACGCAAATAGAAAAGCAAATGGATAATAAGGAAAAGACATAACATATGAATAAGGAATTCTCTGATTTTTTAGCAGTGCTGTTATTTTTTCCTTTAAGCATCGGTAAGTCTTTTCGTCATCAAAATCATAATTGATTTCAGTGCTTTTAAAGGAATAGGGGGTGGTGTTATCGAAATGTAGAATTACTTTATTCGAGCAGATTGAATTTGAGGGAAGGTGCCCGCATAGTGTGAATTCTTGTATAGGATCGACAATAATGTCAATTTCTCTGAAAAATTCATTTGTGCTTTCAAATGTATAGAAACCAGAACCTGCTTTGATTTTAATTTCTATGGATGATTGATCTGAAATATCTTTTAAGATGACGTCAAATTGATTTATAAAATGTTGATCGATTCTGTATCCGATTTTTGTTGATGTGCAATCGGATATTACTTGTTTCATTTTTACCCCTCCCTCTTCCCGGTTACAACCTCATAAATCAAACTTTTCTTGTAGCTTTCCAGCTCTTTTACCAGTTGCTCCTTCTTTGCAATCAGTCCGTCAATTTCGGCGCACTTGGCATCAAGGTAATCGGCGATTTCTTCCTGCTCTTGCAGAGTCTTTGGAACTGGAACAGGCAAATTTGCGTACCGATCAGCACCAATGTTTTGGATTGTGGATTGAATGAAAATACTATTCTTCCAAATTTCGTAGAGAGAGGAACAAGTATAATAGTAAACGAATTTTGGAGAAACCTTATTATTTAAGGATGCTTTGATTAAATATCCAGCGTAAGCGGAACGCCCATAGGACTGATAATAAATAAAGGTTTTTCCAACGGTAGCACCACTTCGGGCGAACAAGATGTCTCCATCCTCAAGAATATAATCTTTAGCAGATTCTTCACTCAATGATAACTTTCCAGTATATTTTAGATTTCCGTCAGGGGTTATATCGGTGATTCGGATATATCGAGGTAAGCTATCGGAGTACGGAATACCGCTTTCATTTGCACCATATTTGAGAGGATTTTTTAACAAATACTTGAGCTTGCAGATGGAATATGCAGTGGGAATCTTTCCAATACACTCCACTCCGCTATCCTTCATCTCCCGCTCACCACGCACGCCTTTAGTAACAGCCTGCGTAATGACAGCCTGCTTGAGCTTTTTGTAACCTGTAATGCTAGAAAGTGTATCATCAAGCATAATGTCAGCTTCTGAAATTTTCTGGAATAAGTATGTTGCAATCCGCTTTTGCTCGGATAAAGGAGGCAACGGGACGGAAAAATTATTGAACACATCGAGGGTAACGTGTTGCATGAAGATGCCGTGCTTATTATCATTGTTCATATTTTGCATGGCTTCTTTAATCATCCAAAAGAAAAAGTATGAGGTTATCTTTTCTTCTTGAGGAATAGCTTTGAAAATATGTTGATTTAGTAATCCATCGCCTTTGTTCCAAATAAAAGCATCTAGTGTAGCCGCCCAAGAAACTAGGATGTCTCCATTCTTTATGTGATATTTAGCGTCTATATCGCCATCATAGTAATTAGGACTATCAGTAGAACCAGTTAAATCTTGAATACGGATAATGGGTTTGCCCTTATCGCCCCAGTCATCGGGCTTGAAGGGATAACCATTGACATATCTACCAAGATATTTTAGTTTAGAAACCTCCCATCCCTCTGGAATTTCCCCAATCCATTCAATGCCGCTGTCTTTCATTTTACGCATTCTCTGCACCATACTTTCCGTATTCAGAAACTAGATAGTTGACAATTGCACTACAGGTGACCATCATGAGTTTGGCTTCTTCAAAAGTAACAGTGCTTTCGACTTCACCTTCGCCATGGCGAACACCGCCCTGATCACAAGCGTATCCATACAGTTTGCTGATACCTTCTCTAAGACTGGAATGAATTTTAAGGCCATGTTCTTCTAAGTGCTTTACCGCTTTTCCTAGGGCGGCGCCATTGTCAGAACCCACGATTGTTTCGCATACAGATTCTACAGCACTAATACTTTCCTTGACACAATTTTTGTAATCAGGATGCTCACGATCAGAAAGAAAACCAAGCGCTTTTTGAAGCTGAGCTCGTGCTCCCTCAAAAGGTGTCTGACAGGCTTTTTCAATTTCCTGCATTTCGATTTCGTCAGTTATAGGAACGATTCGTTTAGAGATAAAGCGGTAACCAACATATTCCTGCTGAAATAGAGTATTAAAACTTCTTTGGAAGTGCTCAGAACAAGAGTTGGTTTTAGCAAACAGCCAGTTGCAAATATATTCTAGAAGATCTAGAATCTCGTTATAAGGAGCGTTGTCAAGTGCATTTTCAATGTTGCTGGTATAAAAATCTACCCAGTTGTAAACATAACCTCCTTGAAGGTGATTGCGAAAAGAAAATACATCTTGTCCCAAATTTTTACAAAAATCACTTGACAAGGGAACAGGAGTATTTCCATAGGGCTGTTTTCTGAATTGCGCATCATTTTGAAAAGTAATCTGTAAAAAATCAAATAAGAGATTGCTAATAAAAATTCTAGTTCGGTCATCGAATTCGTCTAATTGAATTGTGACTGCACAGGTGGGCTTTCCAATTCGCTCACTAAATCCACCACGAACTTTAATCATGCTTCTTCGTTCATTTTTATCCATGAATTATCCCTCCTTATGGAACAGCTCTGCCAGCCCGGCGGAGATATCCTGTTCCAGTGCGGTAATGCGTGCCACGATATCCTCCACGGCTTCCGGTGCCTGATACTCATAGAAATAGCGGGTCATGGGGATCTCGTAGCCCACCTTGGTCTTGCTGTGGTCGATCCATGCATCGGGGGCGTAGGGCAGAACTTCCCGGGCAAAGTAGGCGTCAATATCCTGCACCAGCGGCACGTTTTCGGTGTCCCGCAGGCTGGTGTCCGGCACAGGCTTGCCGCGCTTCAGGATAACGTTGCCCGCCTCGTCCCGCTGAGGGCGCTCCACCACGATCTTGTTATAGCCGAACTCCACGCTCTCGAACACCTTGCTCTCGCAGTAGATGCCGTTTTTGTCGCCGTACACCTTGCCGTTGGCAAACTCGCCGTAGGCGGTGACGATCAGCTCCCGGCAGGCATCGGTGATGTCGTTGCGCTTGGTGCCGATGCTCTTGCGGCGTGGCTCAAAGCAGTGGCTGGCGTCAATAAGCTGCACCTTGCCCGCACGGTGGGCGGGCTTATCCTTGCTGAGCACCCAGATGTAGGTGGAGATGCCGGTGTTCATGAACATATCGGTGGAAAGCTGGATAATGCAGTCCAGCCAGTCGTTTTCCAGAATATACTGCCGGATGTTGCTGGGCCCGCTGCCGGCATCGCCGCTGAACAGGGGAGAGCCGTTCTGGATGATCGCCATTTTGCCCTTGTTTGCCAGCTTGGCAAGGCCGTTCAGCACAAAAAGCTGCTGACCATCGCTGATCTTGGGCAGACCGGGCGCAAAACGCCCCATCTCGCCCCGGGCGGCTTCGGCTTCCACCGCCTTCTGCTCCCGCTTCCAGTCGATGCCGAAGGGCGGGTTGGAGATGATGTACTGGAAGGTGAACCCGGGGAACTGATCCTCCGACAAGGTGTCACCGAACCGCATATTGTTGGGGTCGCCGCCGCGGATCATCATGTCCGCCTTGGCGATGGCAAAGGTGGAGGGGTTGAACTCCTGCCCGAAGCAGGTCACCTCAATGTCGCTGTTCAGCTCGTGGATGCGTTCCTCCATGCAGCTCAGCATCTGGCTGGTTCCCATGGCCATATCGTAAACGGTCATGCTGCTGGTGTCAAGGTCGGCTTCCGACAGCAGCAGGTCGGTCATTAGGTAGATGATATCCCGGCTGGTGAAGTGGGCTCCGGCTTCCTCGCCAAAGCTCTCGGAGAACCGCCGCACCAAGTCCTCAAAGATGTAGCCGCAGTCCACGGCGCTGATTTTGTCCGGGCCAAGATAGCCCTTCTCAGAGCCGAACTCCTTGATAACGAGGTAGAGGGTGTTGCTCTCCACCATCCGCTTGATGATGTTGTCAAAGTCGAACTTTGCCAGCACGTCCTGTGCGTTGGCGGAGAAGCCGGACAGGTAATCCCGGAAGTTGGATTCGATGTTGTCCGGGTCTGCCAGCAAAGTCTCGAAGGTGAAACGGCTGGTGTTATAGAACTGGTAGCCGGAGGCCTTCTGCAAAAAGCCGTCGATGACCTGCAGCTTTTTCACCTTTTCGTAGGTGTCCAGAACTGCCTGATGGGTGGGCAGCAGGCAGTCGTGGAACCGCTTTACCACGGTCATTGGCAGAATGACCAGACCGTATTCGTGGGGCTTGAACGGCCCCCGCAGCATATCGGCCACGTTCCAGATCATGGCGGCTTTTTCAGCAATATTGGCACCTACGGCGGTAATCTTATCGTTTGGCATACGTTGCTCCTTGTTTTTTGTGATAGGTGGACATCCTGATTTTACAACAATAGGTGTCCTATAAATTGGATGGAAGGGGGCTTTTCTTAAAAAATGATTCTTGCATCTATTGTACCACGATAAAAGTATAAACACCATATTCCGGCAAAAGAAAATGCCCGCCTGAAAACCAGACGGGCATCGATCATAGAAGGATTTAATCTTTACATAGAAGATCGTTGTTGCGCATGAAGGTGACAAAGCTGAGGATGATTTTGGCGTTTCTCTCTACAATGTCAGATTCGGTAAAATCTGTGGCATTCGCAGCAAGGTCGGTAAGCTCCTTGATTTTTGTGCCCTCTTTTTTCTGCTTCCGGTTGTTTTCAAAACCGGTATAGTACTTGACCTTATCGCTGAAGCGATAATCAGAAGCGCGGATATTGATGCGCTTTTCCAACAACACCTTGTTGCCAAGGCTTTCAACATTTCTCGGATTGGAAAGCGAGTGCTCCTTTTCCTGACGATTGCGTGCGTAGATGTGCTCAATCTCAAGTACACTTTCAAGGGACAAGAGCTCCTGGGAGGAGTTCTGGAATGCCCACCATGTCAGCATGGCCTTTGTGATCGCGCGGTTGTTGCTGAAGGTATAGTTGTCAAAAGCGTTCTGCAATTTCTGCGTATCAAACAAATAGTCAGAAAACCGAACAGGTTGCCCGGTTACAATGTTGATCATTTCTGCAAAAATGGGAGTGCGCAGTGCATTGACGCCCGGATTTGTAACGGCATATGCCCAGATGAATGCGGTGATTTTGTTAAGAAAGCTATAGAAACGATCGTCATTCAGCAGACCATCGGAATCCCGATTGGCCATGTAATAGACCGAAACAAAATAGGTCCACATACCGTTGGGAGCGTAGTTCAGAACAAAGAGTCTGCGAAGAATTCGGTCAGAGAAGCGCTCAACATTTTGGTTCTGCACATCATTCCAGAAATTTGCAAGATCGATCAGATTTTCAAAAGTCTGGTCATTTTTTAGCAAGCTGTAAGCATTCCGCTCATAGAATTTGCGCAGCGCCTCCGTTGTCGAGGATTTGATGCCTTGCTTTGCACGTTCATAGTACATATACCGTGTGAAAAGCTCATCCATCGGAGTGCCGGTAATAGGATGGAAAATAGAATCACACAGTACCTCGAGGTCCTTCCACTTTTGGATAAAGACTTCCCGCTCGCCTTTGGCAGAGTAATACTTGTAAAATTGCGCCTTGAAGATATCTGCATCAGACAGTGGCTTTCCGCGGTCATTCAATGTCGAGAAGATTCGCAAAGCGGTGTCCTGGGATTCTGCTTCGATCGGGAGCAAAATACAGTTGTTCATGATCCGAATCGGAAAGAAGGAAAACCAGTCTGGGTAAGTATTCAGAAAGTCTACGATCTTTTGCTGAAAAAAGCGGTAATTATTGGCGTAGCTGCTCTTTTCGCAATCAGACACGGTTCCTGCTTTCAGGATATTCAGAAATTCGCCCTTTTCCTTGTCGGTGGCGACTTCTGAGTCGATTTTCAATGCTGACTTGTCCGGGTCACCAAACTCATCGGTTTTCCAGATGCACTGCTCAATGAACTTGCTGGTCTTTACAGCTTTATCATTCTTCATGCTTCCATATTTTTCATAGAAAGCTCGAAGTAACAGCATCAATGTCGTAAGGCGCTGTTGTCCGTCAATAATCTCCATTTTACCGTCATCATTTTTAAATGTGACGATGGGGCCGAGAAAATACTCATCGCTGTCACTGTTGAATTTGTCGCAGTCATTGTCAGGAAATGCAAATAAGAACAGGTCATCCCAAAGAGTTTGGCATTCCTTTTCTCCCCAGGCGTAAGGCCTTTGATAATCCGGAATGAGGAAATCAGCCTTCTTCTCACTGAAAAGTGCCCGCACGCTTTTTTGATCAATGTTTAATTTTGACATTCGATGCCTCCTGTTCAGCATCAGCAGGTTGCTTCAACTTATTATCAAATCATCTGAAAATGCTTCAATGCCTCCACAATCGCATCCTCTTTTTCCTTCGGACACTTAGGCTGCTTTGCATTCTCGTTTTTCGCTTTATGGTAATTCTCTCGCTCGATGATGCCGTACTTCTGCTTCACCTGTGCGATGTAGAGATTCGACACCTTCAACTGGTAGTGTTCCCATACATAATCCCGGATCTCGTTGTAAGTTGCCTTGCTCTCCGCAGCAGTCACATCCAGTTCATCCATGCTGACATCCACTTCGATGTGTCGGTCGACATTGAGTTTGGTCAAAAGGAGAACGGCTTCGCAATGCCGTGTTCTTGGAAATAGATCCACCGGCTGCACCTTCTCTGCGTGATATCCATTTTGTTCCAGCCATGCAGCATCTCTTGCGGCGGTGGCGGGGTTGCAGCTGACGTAGACCACCCGGCGGGGAGCCATGCGCACCACGGCGGAAAGGGTGGCTTCGTCGCAGCCCTTGCGGGGTGGATCCAGCATTACGATGTCCGGGTGAAGGCCCTCAGCGGCAAGGCGGGTGGCGGCCTGACCGGCATCTGCGCAGAAAAATCGGCTCTTTGCGGCCACATCTGTACCCATGCGGGCAGCGTTAGCCTTGGCACTTTCAATGGCTTCCGGTACGATCTCCACACCGATCAGCTCACGGCAGTGCGCTGCCATGGAAAGACCAATGGTGCCCATGCCGCAGTAGAGGTCCAGCAGCAGGTCGTCCGGGGTAAGCTGAGCATACTGGGCGGCAATGCCGTAAAGCTGCTCGGCAGCAAGGGTATTGACCTGATAGAAGGAAAGCGGGCCAAGCTGCACCGGAACACCGCACAGGGTGTCTTCAATATACCCCTGCCCATACAGGGTGTGGGTCTCGGTGCCAAGGATCACGTTGGTGTTTTTTGCATTTACGTTCAGCAGGATCGTGGTGATCTCTGCAAATTGAGCTTTCAGCCGGGTACAAAGCTCCTCGGCGCAGGGCAGCTTGGCACAGGTGCAGACAAGGCAGACCATGATCTGGCCACTGTGAGCGCCGCGACGCAGAAAGATATGACGCACAAGGCCCCTGCCGGTCTCCTCGCTGTACGGCTGGATGCCCTTTTCTGCAAAAAAAGCGCACAATGCGTTGCCGATCTCATTCAGCACACCGGGCTGCAGGCGGCAGTCCGGGCAGGGGACGATGCGGTGGGTGCGCCCGGCGTAGAAGCCGATACAGGGCTTACCGCTTTTGTCCACGCCCACCGGGAACTGCACCTTATTGCGGTAGCGGTTCACTTCCGGCGAACCCACAATGGGCAGAACAGGCACATCCAATCCTCCGATGCGGGCAAAGGCATTTGCAACATTCTCCTGCTTGGCGCGCAGCTCGGCAGCATAGTCCAGATGCCGCAGGCTGCAGCCGCCGCAGGGGCCTGCCACGGCACAATCCACCGGGATACGGTCCGGCGAAGGAGTGAGCACCTCGTCCAGAATACCGAAGGCGTAGCGCTTGCAGTCCTTAACGATGCGCACCCGGGCTTCGTCGCCGGGGGCGGCACCGGGAATAAACACGGTCTCACCGTCGGGACTGTGTGCTACGCCGCTGCCATCGCTGGAAAGACGCTCTACGCGCAGGGTGAGAACTTGATTTTTCTGTAAGGGCATGAAGGGTCTCCTTTACTGGTGGTCGGGGCCGTCGGCGGGAGCATCAGCCTGCGCCGCAAAATACTTGCTGGGCGGCACGCCCTTGGCGCGCTTGAATACCCGCGAGAAATAGAACTGGTCAAAGAAGCCTACCGACACCGCGACCTCGGCAATGGAAAGGTTGCCTGCGCGCAGCAGCTTGCAGGCTTCGTTGATGCGGTATTCGGTAAGATAATCGATGGGGCTTTTGCCTACGTTCAGCATGAACACGCGGTACAGGTGACTGCGGGAGACACCTACGCTTTTTGCCACATCATCAATGGAAATATCGTGTGAATAATTGAACTGGATGTACTTGATGGCGTTGAGCACATACTGGCTGGAAGAGGAAGCCGTGTGCGGTTTGCCAGCGCTGGTCTCCTTCATCAGAGAAGCGATGAAGAGATAAAGGTAGCCCACCATGGCGGCTTCATCCTGCGGCTGCAACCCGCGGGAGGAATAAATGTTGGCCAGAGCGGCACGCATCCCATCGGGGTCGTGGGTGTGATGCACCGGCGAGTCGTCGGTGAAGGGGAGCTGCGCGGCCAGTTTGTGGGCACACGCACCGTTGAAGCCTACCCAGCTGTACTCCCAAGGCTGCTGCTCATCGGCAGTATACCGGATCAGCTGGCTTGGCCGGGCAAAAAACAGCTGACCCTGGCTCACTTCCCAGGTGCGTCCGCCCACCTCGAACACGCCCTTGCCGGAAAGTACCAGATGGATCAGGTAATGGTCGCGGATACCCGGCCCCCATGTTTGGCCCGGAGCACAGCGTTCGATGCCGCAATTGAAGATGGAAAGCTCAATATTATTGGTATAATTTTGTTTGAAGGATTGCTTATATACATCTGCCATAGCCGCGTTTCCTCCGCTCTGTCACGTTGCGGGCAGCTTTGTGCCCGATCTTTGGTATAGTATACCACACATCTGCCCGCAAATTCAACAAAAGTACATCTTATTCTTTGAACTGGGTGCCAAAATTCGCGTTTTTTCAGCGTTGGAAATTGAAAAAAGCGGTTGGATGCATTACAATAGACGTAACAAACCCATCTATCCCAAAGCAGCATATTGAGGGAGGAATCGTTATGGCAAACAGTGCGCAGCTCCGAAATGAGATCGCGGCGGGCAAATGGGACGATAAGCTCCGGGCACTGTATGGCGATGCGGCGCAGGAGATCTGTCGGCAGCGGGCACGCTACTGTGCTGCGCTGGAACAGTTTGAGCTGTACTTTGGGCCGGGCAGGCAGGTGCAGGTTTATTCGGCACCGGGCCGCGCAGAGCTGGGCGGCAACCACACCGACCACCAGCACGGTTATGGCCTTGCGGCGGCTGTCACGTTGGATCTTGTGGCCGTGGCTGCGCACAATACAGACGGCTACGTGCGGGTCAAATCCCGCGGGTTCAACAAGCTGGATGTGATCGACCTGACCGTGGAGGGGCCGCAGGAAGGGGAGAGCACCCACTCGGCCAGCCTGATCCGCGGCATTGCCGAGGGCTTCCGCGCGGCAGGCAAAGCGGTGGGCGGCTTTGATGCATACACGGCCAGTGATGTGCTGCGCGGCAGCGGCCTTTCCAGTTCTGCTGCCTTTGAAATGGGCATGGCTGCCATCTGGAACGGAGAATATGGCTGCGGTCTGGCCCCGGCGGAGCTGGCAAAGATCTGTCAGTATGCGGAGAATGCCTATTTTGGCAAGCCCAGCGGCCTGCTGGATCAGCTGACCAGCGCAGTGGGCGGCATTATCTTTGCGGATTTTGCAGACCCCCAGCAGCCGGTTCTGGAAAAGATCCACGCCGACGGCCTGCTGCCGCCGGGCATGAGCCTGTGCGTTACCGATACGCGCGGCAGCCACAGCGAATTGACCGGTGAGTTTGCAGCCATCCGGCAGGAGATGGAGCAGATCGCAGCGTTTCTTGGCAAAAAGGTGCTGGGACAGGTGACGGAGAGCGCATTCTGGGCAGCACTGCCTGCGCTGCGCAAAGCCTGCGGCGACCGCGCGGTGCTGCGCGCCATCCACTATTTTGAAGAGAACGCTCGCACCCTTGCCCAGAGGGACGCGCTGCAGGCCGGACAGTTTGATGCCTTTGCAGCGCTGGTGCTGGAAAGCGGACGTGCATCCTTTGCGCTATGCCAGAATGTCTACTGCAGCACCGATGTGCGGCATCAGGGGCTTTCGGTGGCACTGGCGCTGAGCCAGAGTATCCTGCAGGGCAGCACGGGAGCCTGGCGGATGCAGGGCGGCGGCTTTGCAGGCACCATTCAGGCGTATGTTCCCCAGAGCCTGCTGGAACGCTATCACAGCGAGATCGAGCGGGTATTCGGCAAGGGCAGCTGCTACATTCTGCGTCTGCGGGAGCAGGGGGCAGTGAAAGTGATCTGAAAACAAAAACGCATCTGCAAGATTTTGCAGATGCGTTTTTTGCTATGCTTTATACTGCTTGAAAAGTTCAGAAAACCGGTTTCGGGCCGGGAGCGGACTGAGCCTGCTCTTTTTCTTCTTCCCGGCGCTGCTGCTGATCCGAGATATACTGCACCATGTCCCGCTCCTCGTGGGAAAAATGGAACAGGTCTGCGATGGTATCATAGGCGCTCACCACGAAGTTGAAGCCTGTCTTTACCACATTGAACAGCAGCATGGGCACAAAGGTGAAAGAAAGTGAGATCAATCCGCCGCTAAAGAAAAGATCGTCCAGACGCAGATTGCTGAAGAAAAGATCCAACGCATCGCCCAGCGGCCCGCCGCCGGAAATACTGCGCAGCTCTTCTTCGGAAACAGAAATGTATGAATGCGGCATCTGAAGGTTTTTCATGGAGAAAGCTCCTTTCTGACAAGATCGTTCCGGGAATGGGATCAAACTCAGGCGGCAGCGGTTCCCTCGGCCTGAGCGGCATCAAAGCTCGGCATGGGGTTCACGATCTGATCGTAGATGCTTGTAACGGTACGAATGACGTTCATGACCTGCGAATAGACATAGACACCGGCCAGACTGGCAACGCCCACAGAAGCGATACGGCTCCAGGTGTTCATCTTATCCCAGGTGTGATAGAAGGTGCCGGACAGGCTCAGACCATTCGACAGACCGGACTGCACACGGCCTGCGATGTACCGGAAGGAATAGTTGGTCATCAGCACGAACAGGTTGATCGCTGCATTCTGGCAGAATGTAGCAAACTGATCGGTGTTGAAATAAATATCGTGATTAAAGGCTGAGCCAAGGTAGATGGACTGACCGCCATCCAGATAGGTCATTTCCTCTTCGGAGATAACGGCATAGGAAGCCGGTAAAAGCATGGTATTCTGATTGGGATGATCCATGATGGAAGAACTCCTTTCCGTAGTGGAATCTGCACAAAGGCAGACAATAATACTATCTGAATTGTAACATAACTGTGTCCAAATAACAAGAGCAGAGATGTGCAAAATCATGATACATTTGTGAATAAACTGTTACGGAAAGACGGTAAAATCACGGATATCAGCCCAAAAATGCGCAATATGTCCATAATCTGGTCCTGAAAAAATGTTCTGTAGAAAAAGCAAAAGCGCCTGCAGATTCCGGGTGCAGGCGCTTTTATGGGGAGAAAATGATCGGGGAATTACTGTGCCCGTTCGTAGAGCACGGTCAGCTGCGCAATGTGCCCGGCCAGTGCTTCCGGCAGGGGACAGGTGAGCCGCCACTGCCAGTTGGAGCCTTGGGTGCTGGGAGTGTTGATGCGGGCCTCACTGCCCAGATGCAGCCAGTCCGCCAGAGGAATCACAGCGGTATCCGATACACTGGCAAGGCAGGCACAGATCATGGCCTCGGTCAGCTCTTCCGGCTGGCAGCGCAGGTAGCGGCAGGCATAGGCCACATCCTCGGCACTGGCGTTGGTACGCCAGCCTTCGGTGGTCACATTGTCGTGGGTGCCGGTGTACACCACGCTGTTGCGGTGGTAGGTGTGGGGCAGGTAATTGCCGGATTCCCGGCTGTCAAAGGCAAACTGCATGATCTTCATGCCCGGGTAGCCGCTGGCAGAAAGCATGGCCTTGACCTCCGGGGTCAGGTAGCCAAGATCCTCGGCAATGATGCCGCCCTCGCCAAGACTTTCGTGCATGGCGTTGATAAAATCGCGGTCAGGGCCTTTTTCCCAGTGGCCGCCCGCCGCCGTTTTGTTCCCGGCGGGAATGGAGTAATAGCTCTCGAAGCCACGGAAGTGGTCGATGCGCACCACATCGTAAATGGAGGTGGCGTGCTTCATGCGCTGCTTCCACCACGCAAAGCCGGTGGCCTTGTGAACAGGCCAGTCGTACAGCGGATTGCCCCATAGCTGACCATCCGCTGCAAAGGCATCCGGCGGGCATCCGGCAACCTGCGTCAGGTGCATCTGGCCATCGGTCTGGAACAGTTCCGGGTGGGTCCACAGATCGCTGGAATCCGGGCTGACATAGATGGGAATATCGCCCACCAGCTTGATGCCCTTGCTGTTGGCGTAAGCCTTCAGGGCGTTCCACTGGGTGTAGAAGAAGAACTGCACCGCCTTGTAGTAGCCAATGCTTCCGGCAAGCGCTGCTTTGGCTTCGGCAATGGCTTCCGGCTGGCGGCAGCGCAGTGCATCCGGCCAGTCAGCAAGGCCGGCCTGACCCTGTGCAGTTTTCACAGCCATGAACAGGGCGTAATCCTCCAGCCAGAAAGCCTGCTCTTTGCAGAAGGCTTTGTAGGCGGGGGAGAAAGCTGCCAGCAGACGGTCAGCAGCTTTTTTCAGGACAACAGGCCGCTCGTTGTAAAGGGCACCGTAGTCGACAGAACCGACCGGCTTTTCAGCGGGGATCTCGTCGGCGGTCAGCAAATCGTCCGCAGCCAGCAGGCGGTAATCGATAAAATAGGGATTTCCGGCAAAGGCGGAGAAGCTCTGGTAAGGGCTGTCGCCGTAGCCGGTGGGGCCGATGGGCAGGATCTGCCAGTAGGTCTGCTTTGCATCGGCCAGAAAATCCACGAATGCAAAGGCCTCTTTTCCCAGCGTACCGATGCCAAAAGGCCCCGGCAGACTGAAAACGGGCATCAGAATGCCGCTTGCACGCATAGTGTGCGCACCTCCTTAGCCCTTCACAGCACCTGCAACCACGCCCTCGATGATGTACTTCTGGCAGGTGATGTACAGGATGATGATGGGGATGATGGCAATGATGATGCAGGCCATCATGGGAGCCAGCTCCACACGGCCGTAGCCGCCGCGGAAGTACTGGATGGCCATGGGAATGGTGCGGTATTTCTTGATGTCCAGCACCAGAGTGGGCAGCAGGTAGTCGTTCCACACCCACATGGTCTCAAGGATGGCGGTGGAGATCATGGTGGGCTTGAGGATGGGGAATACGACCTTGAAGAAGATCTGAATGGGGTTGCAGCCGTCGATCATGGCCGCTTCCTCAATTTCCATGGGCACGCTCTTCATGAAGCCGGTGAACATGAACACGGCCAGACCGGCACCGAAGCCCAGATAGATGATGCAGATGTTCCACGGGGTGTTCAGATTGAGCTGGTCAGCGGTCTTGGACAGGGTGAACATGACCATCTGGAAGGGCACGACCATGGAGAACACGATCAGCAGGTTCATGAACTTGCTCAGCTTATTGTTCACGCGGGTGAGGTACCAACCGGTCATGGAGCAGCACAGCAGGATCAGCGCCACACTGGTAACGGTGATGACAAGGCTGTAGCCAAGGCTGGAAAGGAAGCCCATCTTGGTGACACCGTAAACGTAGTTGCTCAGGCCCGCAAAGGTCTCGGCGGTGGGCAGCTTGAACACAGTGGAGGTGGTAAAGGTGCCCTCGATCTTCAAGCTGTTCAGCAGGATCAGCACGATGGGGTAGATCCACAGCAGACTCAGCAGCGTCATGATGACGGTGAGGATGTTATCCCACATTTTTTTCTGTTTAGGCATTACTGCTGCACCTCCTTGGAACGGGTAAAGTGGAGCTGGATCAGAGAAATGACCACGACGATCAGGAAGAACACCACAGCCTTCGCCTGACCAATGCCCTTCCACTGGGCACCGGAACGGCCATAGAAGGTGTTGTAGATGTTCAGGGCCAGCATTTCACTGGCGTTGGCGGGTTCGCCTGCAGTCAGGGCAACGTTCTGGTCGAACAGTTTGAAGCTGTTGGTCAGGGTCAGGAAGGTGCAGATGGTCACGCTGGGCATGACCATGGGAATCTTGATCTTGAACAGGATCTCGCGGTCGTTGGCACCGTCGATCTTAGCGGCTTCGATCAGGTCGCCGGGCACGCTCTGCAGGCCGGCAACGTAAATGATCATCATGTAGCCGATCTGCTGCCAGCACATCAGGATGACCAGACCGACGAAACCGGCCTTGGCATCCAGCGCCAGCAGAGGTCTCTGCAGGTTGGCCAGTACACCGTTGAGCAGGATCTGCCAGATGTAGCCCAGCAGGATGCCGCCGATCAGGTTGGGCATGAAGTAGACGGTACGGAAGATGTTGGTGCCGCGGATGCCGCGGGTGAGCACCAGCGCAATGGCAAAGGCGCAGACGTTGATGAGCACGGTGGATACTACAGTGAACGCTGCGGTAAAGCCGAAGGCGTGCAGGAAGGTGGAATCCTGAAATACGCTGATGTAGTTCTGGATGCCCACAAAGGTGGTCTTGCTAACAGTAGTGAACCGCTGGAACGAAAGGTAAATGCCCCAGATAAAGGGCCAGATAAAGCCGATGATGAACGCGAGCAGCGTGGGCAGCACGAACACTGGCCAATATTTGCTGATGGCTTTTTGCATGATGTACCTCCTATATGCGGAGTGGTTAACAAAAAAGGGGAGGCGGGGCGAACTTCTTCGCCCGCCTCCCTGTTCAGTTCTTTTTTTATGGAGCGATCAGGAGCTTAGCCGTTTGCCAGCTTGTATTCCTTGGCCCAGCCATCGACGAAGGCGGTCACAACGCCGTCCCAGTCGCCGGTGCCTGCTGCGTAAGCGGTCAGAGCGGAACCAACGCCGTTCTTCCACTCTTCAGAAGGCATAGTGGAGAAGCACCAGTCAACACTGGTCTTGCCCGCAGCAACGTAGTCGTTTGCAATGGCGATCAGAGGATTGGTGGAGTCCTTGGCAGCCTTGAAGGGGATCACGAAGCCCATGTCGTCGGCCATTGCGCTGGTGCCGGCCTCAGAGGTGACGCACCAGTACAGGAAGTCCAGAGTAGCCTGAATGTCGGCATCAGAAGAGGTGTTGTTCACGCACCAGAAGTTCTCGGAACCGGTGCACAGGCCCTGATTCTCCTCGCCATCCACGCCGATGTAGATGGGCAGCATACCCAGATTGTCGTCACCCAGATCCTTCACATCGCTGTAAGCCCAGGTACCGTTCTGGTAGAACACAGCTTTCTTGCCCACGAACTCAGCCACAGCGTCGTTGCCGGTCTTGGAAGCCAGCAGGGTGGGGTCGCAGGTGGAATCGGTGATGTACAGATCCCAGATCTGCTTGTAGTTGTCCAGATAGGTGCCCTTGATGGCATCGGTGGAGCTGATACCGTCTGCCTTGTACTCGTAGTAGATGGGCAGGTTTGCCAGATGGGTCTTGAAGCGCCAGTCAGAAGAACCGTCCATGCCGGCAGAAGTGAAAGCACCGTCCACGCCCAGCTCAGCCTTGCGTGCCTGAATATCGTCAGCGACCTTCTTCAGATCGGCAAAGCCCTTGATATCGTCCTGCGTGTAGCCGGCAGCGCTCAGCAGTTCCTTGTTGTAAATGATGCCGTAGGTCTCGATGACATATGCAATGCTGGTAACAGCGTCGCCATCCTTCAGTGCGAAGGAGTCGCTGGTCAGCTCACCATAGACCTGACTGCCGGACAGATCGTAGCAGTAATCCTTCCAGTTTGCCAGACCCACAGGGCCGTTCACCTGGAACAGGGTGGGAGCTTCGCTCTTTTCCATCTCGCTCATCAGGGTGGTTTCGTACTGGCCGGAAGCAGCGGTAACGACAGTCACAGGCACGCCGGTCTCCTTGGTGTACTCGGCGGCCAGATCCTGCCAGGCCTGATCCTGCTCGGGCTTGAAGTTCAGGTAGTAGACCTTGCCGTCAGCCTTTGCAGCAGTGCTGGAAGCAGCAGCAGAACCGGCAGCAGAGGAAGCGGTGCTGGAAGAGCCGCCGCAGGCAGCCAGACCCAGAGCAGCGGCGGAAACGCCAGCGGCCTTCAGGAAGTTACGACGAGTGATCATTTTCTTCATAATAAGTTCTCCTTCTTATTAAAAATAAACTATTTTAAAATCTCCGTCCCCTGACGGAGGGAATACAAAGTTTAGATGCTTCTCACGCTCTCACCCTGCTGCAGCTCCGGCTGCAAGGTGATGGTCTGGGCCGGGGCACCGTGCTCGATCTGCCGCACCAGCAACTCAATGCTCTGCAGCGAGATCTGTTCACTGGGCTGCACAACGGTAGTCAGAACAGGCACACAGTAACGGGACATCGTGATGCCGTCAAAGCCGATCACCGAGACATCCTCCGGCACCCGCAGCCCGGCGCTCACCAGCGCGCGGATGGCACCTAAGGCGATCACATCGCTCATGGCGAACAGGGCGGTGAAGTCGGCCCGGCGGGCCAGCAGGCTGTTCACGGCGTGATAGGCAGACTCAAAATCGTAGTTGGACAGGCCGTACAGCTTGTCGCTGAACAGGATGCCTGCGTCCCGCATCGCCTGCTGTGCACCCTCGCGGCGCATCACGCTGGGATAACTGGTGACCGGACCGCCCAGCACTGCGATCTTACGATGCCCTTGCTGGATAAGGTAGTCCACAGCAGCGTAGGCTGCAGCGCGGTCATCCACGCCCACCATGGAAAGATTGGGAAAGTCCAGCTCGTCGGAGACCAGTGTGGTCAGCACCGAGGGGACTGTGATATTGGCAAAGCCCTTTTTGAAGTTGGCTACGCTGCCGCCCAGAAAAATCATACCTTTGGGCTTGATCTCCCGCAGGATCTTTTCGGCGGCATCGATCTCGTTGGCGTTTTCATCCAGATAGGAAACGATGCCATTGTAGCCATACAGGGTAGCGGCCCGCTGCAGCTGGACTAAGAAGTCCGAGAAGAAGAGATTGCGGGTGCCTTTGACCACGAACACCAGACTGCGGGACTGCTGGATCTTCAGCTGCCGTGCATTGGTGTTGGGCACGAACCCGGCCTCCCGCATTACCTTAAGTACATGTTCCTTGGTCTCGGGCCGGACATCGGGCCGGTCGTTGATGACACGAGAAATGGTGCTCACCGAGCAGCCGCTGATCCGGGCAATGTCCTTAATGGTCAGATTCGGCATTTTGTCGGAGTACCTCACTTTCGGTAATAGATTCGGGAACGTTGTCGGGAACGTTTTCAGTGGCTATAGTATGGCATAATTTGTATAAAAAATCAATAACCTAAAAGTGTTTTCGTGAAAATTGCACAGCATCTTGAGCTGTTTTTGTGCAGATTGAATTGCGTACAAATCAAAATATGCCGACAGTTCCGCAAATTCCCGGTACGAATCAGAAACAACCGGTAAAACCGTACCAATTTGTAACTTTTCAACATAGAGCAGTGGTTTTATAAAAGGAGAAAGAAAAAAGCAATGCCCGGCAGATAACACAGCCTGCCGGGCATTGCATGGTTTTGAAATGGTTTATCCGCTTTTTCAAAAATACGGGTGCTGATAGGGTTCGGGTTCCGGGCCGCAGTACAGGCCAAACGCATCGCAGATCCAGTAGCTGCCGTCCTCCATGGGCACGCGGCACCACTGGTGGCTGTACTGGTTCTCGTTCACATGCTCATAGGGGATGCCCAGAATGTCCAGACACAGAGCGGTGGCCCGGGCACACCCGGCACAGGATGCTGTGCGCAGTACAAAATAACCGTAGGGGTCGTTGTAATGGTTGGCTTCCATAGAGTAAGCCATGGAGCCATCATCCACCACCGCACGCAGGGCAGAGGCAATGCCGTAAAGCTGGTCTTCCCGGCTCATGAGCGCCAGCGGTGTGACCACCTTCAACGCTTCCTGATATGCCTGCGCAAACTCCTCGTCGGTGCATTTGCGCTTGAGAGACTTGTAGTGAGCCAGCTTGTTGATGGCCACCGGCGACCAGAGAGAAGAAAACTGCGCTTCGGTCAAAGACAGCTCGTCATCACCGGCAATGCCGTCCGCAGAAGGTTTGCGGCCTTCGTCAATGCCGTGGTCCAGATAATGACGCAGCAGCGCATCTTCGTCATTGCCGCATACGGCTGCAACATCCGGATACTGTGCAGCGTAGTATGCTGCATCAAAGGTAGAAAGCGCAGCAGCTGAAAGACCGGTCTGTGCGGCCAGCAGCACACCGGCCGTCAGCGCCGCAAGTCTAAGATACCGTTTTTTCATGACAGAAAACCTCCTCAAAAAATAATAAAACGCCTCCTGAACTCAGTATAGCACATCCGGGCCGGAAGGAAAAGACAAAAAAGCGCTTTCACCTTGTCATCGGTGAGAGCGCTTTGCTGATTGCTGATTATTCTGATCGGGTTTGATTATTTTGATTAGTCGCTGACGTAGGGCATCAGAGCAACGTGACGAGCACGCTTGATGGCGATGGTCAGTGCGCGCTGATGATAAGCGCAGGTGCCGGTCACACGGCGGGGAATGATCTTTGCACGCTCAGAGACGTACTTACGCAGACGGGGCACGTCCTTGTAATCGATGGTGTCGATACGATCGACACAGAAGCTGCAAACCTTCTTGCGGCCGCGACGCATGGGGCGTGCGGGGCGAGAGCCTTCGGTTCTTTCAAAAGCCATTGCTTATTACCTCCTATTGGATTTTTAACGGATTGACCGTTTCGTGTCAGAACGGCAGGTCGTCGCTGTCGTCAATGACGGCGAAGTCGTCTGCACTGCCGGCAGAGTAGCTGGGAGCTGCCTCCACAGCGGCCGGGCGGGCAGGCGCTGCGTTCTGGTAGGCGGGAGCAGAATTATTCTGATAATTTGCTCCGCCGCCTGCATTGCTGTTTTTGGAGCCTGCAAAGTTGATATTGTTGGCTACCACTTCCACAGCGGTGCGGTTGTTGCCGTTCTTATCCTGATACTGGCGGGTCTGAAGACTGCCTTCAATGGCGATCAGACTGCCCTTCTGGAAATACTTGCAAACAAACTCGGCCTGCTGACGCCATGCAACGATATCGATGAAATCGGCCTGACGCTGCTCGCCCTGACGCGCAAAATTGCGGTCACAGGCAATGCGGAAGCTGCACACATTGGTACCCTGCGGGGTGGTGCGCAGTTCGGGATCCGCCACAAGACGGCCCATGATGGCAACAACATTCAACATTCTACGGTCTCCCTTTCTGTCACAGAAGGATTACTCCTCGTGAGCAATGATCAGGCTGCGCATAACGCCTTCAGTGATCTTGTACACACGGTCCAGCTCAGCGGGGAAGCTGGGCTCGCTGGTGAAGTCGATCACGGTGTAAACGCCTTCCTCCTCGTCGTTGATGGGGTAGGCCAGACGGCGCTTGCCCCACTCGTCGATGGAATCGATCGTACCGTTAGCCTCGATCAGGGACTTGAACTTACCAACCAGAGCGGCGGTAGCCTCCTCGTCGAGAGCGGCGCTGGTAATCAGCATGGTTTCGTACTTTGCCATTTTGTAGCACCTCCTTTTGGACTTAAGGATCCTGCAATCACAGGACCAAGGGTACACACAAAACGCGGCATCGAGTCTTGTGTGCGGCGTGTCTGTTCAGACAGCAACTTATTATAGCAAGCTGTGTGGATTCTGTCAAGCTTTTTCCGAAAAAAGATATAATAAAAAATATTTTGATTTTTTTGTGAAAGAGGAATATAATATAGTAGCTTTCAGAGGATGAACGGCAAAGCAGCCGGGGATCGGCCGTCTCTCTGCTCTCTGTTATCCGTCTTCGAAAGGAATGTATATATGGTTCTGGGAATTTTATAGAAAAGGAAGGATTCTTTGTGTATTCGGTTTTCCGTAACCTGGCAATCATCATCCTCAGCGCAAAGTTCTTTGGCCTGGTGGCCCGCAAGTGCAAGGCCCCGCAGGTGGTGGGTGAGATCCTTGCCGGTTTGATCATCGGTCCGTGCATCCTGAACCTCGTGCAGACCAGTGACGCCATCTCCACCTTTGCGGAGATCGGCGTGGTCATGCTGATGTTCACCACGGGCCTTGGCACCAATCTGAAGGAACTGATCAAAGCCGGCCCCATCGCCACCCTGATCGCCTGCGTGGGCGTAGCCGTTCCGCTGGTGGGCGGCACCCTGCTGTACAGTGCGTTCTACGGCTTCTCTGCCGTGGGCAGCCCTGAGTTCTACCGTGCCCTGTTCATCGGCACCATCATGACCGCCACCAGCGTGTCCATTACGGTGGCAACCCTGCAGGAGATGGGCCACCTGAAGAGCTTTCTCGGCACCACCATCGTCAGTGCCGCCGTCATCGATGATGTCATCGGCATTGTGGTGCTGACCTGCGTGCTGGGCGCAAGCTCCGGCACCGGCACGGGTCTGGGCAAGGTGCTCATCAATACGGCACTGTTCTTTGCCACTGCTGTGGGCGTGGGTGTTGTGGCTCACTTTGCTATGACATGGCTGGACAAGCGCAATCCCCACACCCAGCGCATCACCATCGTGAGCATGGCGTTCTGCTTTGCCATGGCCTACATCGCCGAGGAATACTTTGGCATTGCCGATATCACGGGCGCATACATTGCAGGCATCGTGCTGTGCACCATGGACGATGCCTCCTACGTGGAGCGCCGCGTGGATATCAGCAATTATATCATTTTTGCGCCCATCTTCTTTGCATCCATCGGCTTGAAGACCGACATCAGCGGCCTGACGCCGGAAATCTTCCTGTTCTGTGTCTGCTTCGTCATTGTAGCACTTATCACCAAGATCATCGGCTGCGGCCTTGCGGCCAAGATCTGCCGCTTCAACTGGGGCGACTCCCTCAAGATCGGCGTTGGCATGATGACCCGCGGCGAGGTGGCACTGATCGTGGCCCAGAAGGGCCTGGATGTCGGCGTGGTGGACTCGGTCTACTTTACCGCTGTGATCCTGCTGATCGTGGTGTCCAGTGTGGCAACTCCGCTGGTGCTGAAGGCGCTCTTTACCAAGATGCCGCCGCAGAAGCACCCCAGTCAGGTAAATGGGTAAACAATAAAAAAGATCCTCCGACAGGTCTGCCGGAGGATCTTTTGTTTTCAGGATAAGTTACAGTGTCTTGCAGAACTCTTTCAGGTAAGCGCGGAATTCTTCGCCGATCTCCGGATGCTGCAGGGCCAGCTCCACCTGCGCCTCTACCACCTTGAGCTTGTTGCCCATGTCGTAGTGCTTGCCGGTGAACTCTACGGCCGTCATGCCGCCGCGGGTGCGGGCATACTCGGCCATGGCATCGGTCAGCTGGATCTCGCCGCCTGCGCCGGGCTTGGTGTGGGCAAGGATCTCGTAGATCTCCGGGGTCAGCAGCACGCGTCCCAGAATGGAGTAGTTGCTGAACTCCTGTCCCTTCTTGGGCTTCTCGATCATGTCGTCCACAAAGAAATAGTTGTCGTGGATGGGGGTGGTCTTCAGGCTGCAGTACCGGCTCACATCTTCCCATGGCACTGCGGAAACGCCTGCCGCCGGGCGGCCGAACTCCTCATAGGCGCGGATCAGCTGGGCACACACCGGGTCCTCGCCCCAGATCACGTCATCGCCGTAGATGACAACAAAGGGATCATCACCGGTGAAGGCCTTGGCGGTGTTCACAGCATGGCCCAGACCCAGCGTTTGCTTCTGGCGCACAAAGAGGATGTTTGCCATGTTGGCGATGCCAAGGCACTCTTCCAGAGCCTTTTCCTTGCCGGGCTTTGCCAGCTTTTCTTCCAGCTCAGGGCTGCGGTCAAAGTGATCCTCAATGATGCTCTGGTTGCGGCCCAGAATGATGAGGATATCGGTGATGCCAGAGCGGACGGCCTCTTCCACCAGATACTGGATGGCGGGCTTGTCCACGATGGGCAGCATGCCCTTGGGCATAGCTTTGGTGGCGGGCAGCACGCGGGTGCCAAGACCAGCAGCAGGGATGACGGCTTTGGTGACTTTCTTCATCATGATTCGTTTCTCCTTACTATTTCAATGCCTGCGACACCGGCCGTGCAGGCCGACCGCCGCAGGACCCCAATGCGTTTTCAGATCATGCCGGCCAGTGCATCCAGGTTGGGACCCATCAGCACGGTAGCACAGGCACCCAGCACCATCAGCAGTACAAAGGCACCGATCACACCGGCGATGCTCACGCCGCCCTGCGCAGACAGAACCGCACGGCGCTGGGCAGCGTCCGGGAACTCGGCGCGGATGCGGCGGATGCGCTCGGCTGCGCTTTTGCGGTACAGCCACTTGGCGTACAGGGTGCGCAGCATCACCAGTGCAAAGCTGAACACCGTCATAATGCGGGAAAGCACGACGATGGCAGTGCTGCTGATGCCCGCGGTGAGCGGACTGCCGGTGGCCTGCATCATGCTCAGCAGGGTGGGCAGGGCCACCACCAGCTCTGCGGCCAGAAAACCAAAGGCCGGCTTCCACGCCTTGCGGTAGAAGAAATAGAACGGGCCGAACACCAGCGCCGAGAAGCACATGGAAATTTTGGTGTGCTGCAGCTGCATCCGGCTGTAATCGTTCAGGTAGACGGGCGCGGCCTTGCCAATATAATCGTTCCAGTCGCTGTAAGGGATGCCGTCGATCAGCTCTTCCTTGCCAAAGGCCGCCTGCACGTTGCGGCGGGTGGGTTCCTCCACCGTCTGCTGATACTGGCGGTAAAGGTCGTTGTAATCAAAGCGTCCGTCTGCGTCGGTGTCGGGCTGGCTCTGGGTGGGCGGCTCCGGGCACTGGCTCTCCGGCGGAAGAACGGCACCGCAGCAGCGGCAGCGCTCTTCGGTGCGCAGGGTGCGCTCGCCGCAGCTGGGGCAGGTGCGCAGAGCATCGTCTTTGTACGGGAACGTCCATTCATAGCCCGCGCCATGGGCGGGGGTGTGGATGCAGCGGCCAAGCTTTTCGTAGCACTCGCGGTGATAGGGTGCGCCGCAGTCCGGGCAGACCACGATATCATCGGTCAGCGCCAGCGGTCTGCCGCAGCCTTCGCAGGGACAGCCATAATATTTCGGCATGATTTCCTCCTGTTGTATGGTTCATACTGGTATTATACTCCCCTGAAAGAGAAAAGAAAAGGTGAAAATCTTCAAAATTCCAGCAGGATAATCCATTTACCCCTTTACTTTAGCATAGATTCTCGGTATACTAATGAAGTATCTGTGTATAAACTGTGTCTTTTGGCAAGTACAAAGGACTTTACCTTATTTATCATTTCGAGAGGGATTTAGAGAATGATCACGATTGACGAACTGAAGGTGCAGCTTGCCGATTACGGCAAGGCGGTCAAGGACTTGGAAGAAGCCCTTGCCATTGATGCCTCCCGCAAGCGCGTGCAGGAGCTGGAGCACACTATGAGCCGCCCCGGCTTTTATGATGATGCAGACCTGAGCAAGAAGGTCTTTGACGAAGTGGGCGACCTGAAGGGCAAGCTGAGCCGCTTTGAAAAGCTGCAGGGCCTGTACGATGATGCCGAGACCATGCTGGAAATGCTGGATGAAGAATACGACCCCGCCATGATCCCCGAAGCAGAGGAGTCTGTGAACGCTGTGGGCAAGGCTGTGGACGAGCTGCAGCTGATGACCATGCTGAACGGTGAGTACGACCACAGCAACGCCATCCTGACCTTCCATGCCGGTACCGGCGGCACCGAGGCACAGGACTGGGCCGAAATGCTGTACCGCATGTACAACAAGTGGGCTTCCAACCACGGCATGACCGTAGAGGTTCTGGATTATCAGGACGGTGATGAAGCCGGCATGAAGAGCGCCTCCATGATGGTGAAGGGTGCCAACGCCTACGGCCTGCTCAAGAGCGAGAACGGTGTGCACCGTCTGGTGCGCGTGTCGCCCTTTGATGCCAACGCCCGCCGTCAGACCAGCTTTGCTTCGCTGGAAGTGATGCCCGAGCTGGATAACACCATTCAGGTGGATATCCGCCCCGAGGACATTGAGATGCAGGTGTACCGTTCCTCCGGTGCAGGCGGCCAGCACATCAACAAGACCTCTTCCGCTGTGCGTCTGATCCACAAGCCCACCGGCGTCGTGGTCAGCTGCCAGACCCAGCGCAGCCAGTTCCAGAACCGTGACTACGCCATGGAAATGCTGAAGGCAAAGCTGTATCAGATCGCAAAGCAGCAGCATATGGATAAGATCGACGACATCAAGGGCGTGCAGAACGAGATCGCATGGGGTCACCAGATCCGCAGCTATGTGTTCATGCCCTACACCATGGTCAAGGATCACCGCACCAACTACGAGACCGGCAATGTGGATGCCGTGATGGACGGCGATCTGGACGGTTTCATCTTCGCATACCTCAAGGCTGCAAGCCGCGGGGAGCTGCAGGATACCTAATCTTGAACGTATAAAATGCAAAGGCCGTGCTTCCTTTTATGGAGGCACGGCCTTTTTTGTGTTCTTACGCCAGATCGGGCAGAATGGTATCCCAGAGATTTTCCTCCTGCCGCAGGGCGTTGAAGCAGCAGTCCAAGTACATTTTGTTTGCCGCTGCAAGGATCGTGCTGCGGAGAAGCAGCTTTTCATCTGCGGCATCCACGGCAAGGTCGCGGATCTCCCTGGTGCAGCCGAATACGAACGGCAGGCAGTTCTCCATCTCGTCGCAGAAGTAGTCGTAAGCTGCCCCGGCGGAACAGTGCGCCCGCTGCATTTTAAACAGGGCATCGATGTTTTCCATTGAGAGCACCGTTTTGGAGACTGCAATGTACATCAGGGATGCGATCTGATCGCGGGCGTACTTCTTGCGCACCGGGTGGGACAAAATGCCCTTTTTAACGTAGTTGCTGACCATGGAAGAGGTGAGCTCCACGCCGCAGAAGGTGCGGAAATAGCTGTTGACGTACTGCACGGTCTGGTCGAGATAAAGCCCCATCTGCGGGAGATCGGCGTACCGGGGCAGGGCAAACCCGGCGGCGCAGGCCGCAACGCGGCATTTGGTTTCAGTTTTCATATCGTAAGCAGTTTTCTAAGGTTGGCGCAGCTGGGCTGCGCGGGATACAGAAAATGGTTTTCTGGCGGTATTATAGCGCAAATCGGTTCTCTGGTCAACGGATTTTTAAAACTTTTGAAAGAATGTATAAAATCCCTTGACAGGTTTTTGAAAAACTGCTATGATGTCTGCAGTGAACCGAAAACCATGCAGGCGGAAGTGCGTGTAAGGCACGGAAAATAAAAAAATGACCTGCTATCACAAAATAGATTTGGAGCGTGCATTTTATGAAAACCAAGATCGTTGTGGATTCTTCGTCCAGCCTGTATGCCCTGCCGGGCGTGGATTTTGCCTGTGTGCCGTTGAAGATCGTCACGGATGAACAGGAATATCTGGATGACGGTACTCTGGATGCCGTGGGCATGGCCCGGTCTCTGCGTACTTACAAGGGCAAGACCAGCACCTCCTGCCCCAATGTGGCAGACTGGCTGGCTGCTTATGAGGGTGCGGAGCAGATCTTTGTTGCCACCATCACGGGCACACTGTCCGGCAGCTACAATGCTGCACTGCTGGCAGCGGAAGAATACAAGGAAACGCACCCGGAGGCCCGTGTTTTTGTTCTGGACAGCCTGTCCGCCGGGCCGGAGCTGCGTCTGCTGGCAGAGCGTCTGCGGGATCTCGTCCGGATCGGGATGGAGTTTGACGAGATCTGCGAGGCGATCGTGGCTTACCACAAGCACACGCATCTGCTGTTTTCGTTGGAATCGCTGGCCAATCTGGCCCGCAATGGCCGTGTGAAGCCCGCCGTTGCCGCTGTGGCACGGATGCTGGGCATCCGGGTCATTGGTCAGGCCAGTGAGAGCGGCGAGCTGGAGGTGCTGTGCAAGACCCGCGGCGAGCACGGCGCACTGGAGCGCATCGTGCTGGAATTGAAGGATCACGGCTTTACCGATGGCAAAGTGCACATTGCCCACTGTGATAACCCGGAAGCTGCCAAGCGCCTGAAGCTGATGATCCACGCGGTGTTTGCAGGGGCGCAGGTGGATGTGACCGAGTGCGGCGGCCTGTGCAGCTACTATGCTGAGCTGGGCGGGCTGATGGTGGGCTTTGAGGACGGAGAAATAGAGTAAAAGAGTTTTTGATATTGCAAGCAAGCCGGGCCTGCGGGTCTGGCTTGCTTTTTTTGAACAACGCAAAACTTGAAAAAGTTGTAAAACCGCGCTATACTTACACATAATTATAAATGGGAAAGGAGGGCAGGCCCATGCTTTTTCGTTCACCGATCGTGCGCTTTTTCAGCCGCATTCTGAACCGCGTCACCATCACGGTGGTGTTGGTGGCATTGCAGCTGCTGTGGCTGTGCTGGGTGGCGTTTGCCATCACCACCGGCACGGGCCGCGTGTGGGTGAACGGCCTGCTCAACGCACTGAGCCTGCTCATCGTCCTGTACCTTGTGCGCAAGGATGAGAACAGCGCCTACAAGGTGGGCTGGATCGCGCTGATCGGCATTCTGCCGCTGCTGGGCGGTGCGCTGTATCTGGCCTTTGGCAACAAACGCCCGGCCAAGCGCCTGCGCCTGAAAATGCAGGCGGTGGAGGATGCCCACAAAAAAGACCTTGTACAGGAGCCGGGTGTGCTGGAAGGTCTGGATGCCCGCGAGCAGGGGCAGAGCCGATATGTGGCAAAGTACGGCCCCTATCCGGCGTGGCAGAACACTCGCACGCAGTATTTTGCCTGCGGCGAAGCCATGTATCCGCAGCTGCTGGCCGATCTGGAAAAGGCTGAAAAGAGCATCTTTCTGGAATTTTTCATCGTGAGCCACGGCTGCATGTGGAACGGCATTGAAAAAATCCTGCGCCGCAAGGCTGCGCAGGGCGTGGATGTGCGCCTGATCTACGATGATTTTGGCAGTCTGCTGGGTCTGCCCGCCGATTTCATCGTGCGCATGGAGCGGGCGCACATCCGCTGCATCCCGTTCAACCCGGTGGTGCCGTTGCTCTCGCTGGTGATGAACCACCGCGACCACCGCAAGATCGTAGTCATTGACGGTACGGTGGCCTACACCGGCGGCGTGAATCTGGCAGATGAGTATATCAATGCGGAGCAGCGCTTTGGCTACTGGAAGGATGCAGCCCTGCGTGTGGAAGGCGATGCCGCGTGGAATTTTACGGTGATGTTCCTCAACTTCTGGAACGCCTTCCGCTCCAGCGAGACGGATTATGATGCATTTCGTCCCATGCCGCTGGTGCCGCCGGTATCGGACGGCATCGTGCAGCCCTACGCGGACAGCCCACTGGACGAGGAACCGATGGCCGAGACGGTGTACCTGAACATCCTTGCGCAGGCACAGCGGTATGTTTATATCTACACGCCCTACCTTGCCGTGGGCGAGGAAATGCTGGACGCACTGAAAAACGCGGCCAAGCGCGGGGTGGACATCCGGCTGGTGCTGCCGGGCATCCCGGACAAAAAGCTGGTGTTCCGGCTGAGCCGGTCGTACTATCTGCCGCTTTTGAGGGCAGGTGTACGCATTTACGAATATACGCCCGGCTTTCTGCATGCCAAGTGCTGGGTAAGCGACGATGTAACTGCCGTAGTGGGCAGCATCAACATGGACTACCGCAGCCTGTTCCTGCACTTTGAGTGCGGTGTACTGCTGCAAAAGAATAGTCAGGTGGCAGTTCTGCGGGACGATGTACGGGCCACGCTGCCGCAGTGCCGCGAGATACAGGTGACGGAATGCCACATCAGCCTGCCCGGCACGGTGCTGGACAGTGTGCTGCGGCTGCTGAGCCCCTTGATGTGATAAAAACTCCCTTTCCGGGTAAACTAGCCCAAAAGCCCCTTTACGATGGGGGCAGGAAAGGGAGCGTTTTATTATAATGAAAAAGATACCTCGCATGATCCTGGGCTGCACGCTGGCGGCAGCTCTGGCCCTGACCGCCTGCAGCCGAAGCGATTCCGGTTCCTCCGGCAGCATGAGCACGAACATGGGAGGCAGTTCGTCGCAGACGGGGCAGGCGGGCCAGAACACTGCATACCGCACCGGCCTTGGCATCCTGACCGAAGCGTCTGATCAGGAACGCACGGGCAAGATCGATACCATCGCAGCTGCCGTTCTGCTGGATGCCGAGGGCAGGGTGGCAGATGTGATGCTGGACGAGGTGGAGATCTCGGTCACAGGGGACAGCACCGGCAAGGTGACGATGCCCACCGATGATCGCACCAAGCGCCAGAAGGGCGACGATTACCCGCTGGCGGCGGTGTCCTCGCTGAAAAAGGGCTGGGCAGAGCAGGCGGATGCCTTTGGCAATTATCTTACCGGCAAAACCCCGGATGAGGTGAAGAAGCTTGCCACCGACGATGACGGCAAGCCGAAGGATGCTGACCTGCTCTCCACCTGCACCATTGCGGTGGACGGCTATCGGGATGCTGTGGTGCGTGCCTGCGAGAATGCAAAGGCAGTCGGCTCGGCCCGCGGCGACCGCGCTGTGCTGGGCGTGTCAGTGCGCAATGACACCAAGGAACTGACCGCCGACGATGACCACGATGTGACCGCGCAGGTGGACATCACAGTGGCAGCCCTGACGCTGGATGCTGACAGCCGTGTGACCGGTGCAGTGGCGGATGTGGCAGAGCCTGCCCTTACCGTGGGCGCGGATGGTACGGTGTCGGCACCGGAGATGGTCAAAACCAAGGTGGAACTGGGCGACAGCTACGGGATGCGCGGGGCATCCAGTCTGGACAAGGAATGGTACGAGCACAGCGAGGGCTGGTGCGATTACCTGAAGGGCAAGACCCGTACTGAGATCGCAGGCATCCCGGACGATGGTTCGGATGCCGACCTTGCGGCACTGTGCACCATCTCGGTGACGGAGCTGCAGAAGGCTGCGCTGGCGGCGTTTGCGGAAGAGTAAAGCGGAGAAAAGAGGAAAGGCGCAAAGCTTTTCCTCTTTTCTTTGTGCAATCAGACCAAAGAATTGGCGCAGAAAAGCCTTGAAAAAGACGAACTGCACTAACTTTTGCATTTCCTCTTGCCAAATGGCTGCAAACGCGCTATTCTATAGTCACAGTTTAACACTTTAGCATGATAAAATGCTAAACCGAGAGGGAACACATTTGGGAAACAAAAAGGGGAGGAACCTTTTATGAAGCGTCTTGTCTCTGCTTTTCTGGCTGGTGCCATGGCACTGAGCCTTGCCGCCTGCGGCGGTGCCGCATCCACTTCCACCGTGGCATCTTCTGCCTCTGCATCCGGGAGCGCAGCCGCCTCCGAGAGCGCAGCCAGCGATCTGGACTACATCAAGGAAAAGGGCAAGATGGTCATTGGCTACACCGTCTATGAGCCGATGAACTACACCGATGCCGACGGCAACTTTACCGGTTTTGATACCGAGCTGGCAACTGCCGTGTGCGAAAAGCTGGGAGTCGAGCCGGAGTTCGTGGAGATCAACTGGGATACCAAGGTGGTGGAGCTGGATGCCAAGAGCATCGACTGCATCTGGAACGGTATGACCCTGACCGATGACATCATGGCCAACACCGCCACCACCAAGGCCTACGCCAAGAACGCACAGGTCGTGGTCGTGAGGGACGGCACCGACTACAGCTCCACTGCGGATCTGGTGGGCAAGACCGTGGTTGCCGAGGCTGGCTCTGCCGGTGAAGCCGCCATTGAGGGCGACGAGAACCTTGCACAGGCCGATTACGTCTCCAAGAGCGTGCAGACCGACTGCCTGATGGAAGTTGCCGCAGGCACTGCTGATGCCGCTGTGCTGGATCTGACTCTGGCCAACGCTATGATCGGTGAGGGCACCGACTATGCAAGCCTGAAGATCGTGGACGAGCTGAACGCTGAAGAGTACGGCGTGGCCTTCCGCAAGGGCAGCGATGCCGCCGCAGCTGTGGATGCCGCCTTTGATGAGCTGAAGGCTGACGGCACCATGCAGGCTCTGGCCGACAAGTACGATCTGGCTCTGGCCGACTGAGTTCTATAAGAATGTAATTACTCCTTCCGTCATCGCTGCGCGATGCCACCTCCCTCGGTGAGGGAGGCTTTTTGTTGCCGATGTGCGTGAGGCTCCCTCATTGAGGGAGCTGTCACCGAAGGTGACGGAAGGAGTTCAAAAAACGGATTGATGGGTGTGTTCTTGTGTCTGTGATTCTGAGTCGCCTTTCCGGCGCGTTTCTGCTCAACTGTGAGCTGTTCGCTCTGACCCTGCTGTTTGCGCTGCCGCTGGGTCTGGTGGTGGCTTTCGGCTCCATGAGCCGGTGCAAGCCGCTTTCCGGCGCGGTAAAGACCTTTGTGTGGGTCATCCGCGGCACGCCGCTGATGCTGCAGATCATCGTGATCTACCTTGGCCCCGGCCTGCTGGGCATGAATAACCCGTGGCCCTCCGGCTCCGGCGGACGCATGGTGGCGGCGGTGGTGGCTTTTGCCATCAATTACGCCTGCTACTTCTCCGAGATCTACCGCGGCGGCATCGAAGCCGTTCCCAAGGGCCAGACCGAGGCCGGTCAGGTGCTGGGCATGACCAAGACCCAGATCTTTTTCAAGGTGACGCTGCTGCAGGTGGTCAAGCGCATTCTGGCCCCCATGGGCAATGAGGTGATCACCCTCGTCAAGGATACCTCGCTGGCAAACACCATTGCCAACAAGGAGATCATCATGATGGCCAAGGAGTACAGTGCAAAGGGCTTGATCTGGCCGCTGTTCTCCACTGCCATCTTCTTCCTGGTGTTCGTGGGCGCACTTACCCTGCTGTTTGGCTGGGCCGAAAAGAAACTGGATTATTTCCGCTGATGAAAGGGAGGGAATTAGATTATGGCACTGCTTGAAGCCTCCGGCATCGGCAAAAACTTTGGCGATACCAAAGTACTCAAGGATATCTCACTCACGCTGGAACAGGGCGAAGCGCTGGCGATCATCGGCTCGTCCGGCTCCGGTAAGACCACCCTGCTGCGCTGCCTGAACTTTCTGGAACGGCCGGACACCGGCATCATCAAGGTGAACGGCGAGACCATGTGGGACGCTGCCGACCCCGCCACCCAGCGCGAGAGCGAGATCCGCAAAAAGCGGCTGCACTTTGGTCTGGTATTCCAGAACTTCAACCTCTTCCCGCAGTACACCGCCCTGCAGAACGTAATGCTGGCGGGTGAACTGCTGGCGAAGGAACGCCCGGACTACAAGGCTGACAAAAAGGCCATCCATGCCGAGCTGGAACAGCAGGCACAGGAACTTCTGGCCCAGATGGGCCTTTCTGCCCGGGCAGGCCACTACCCGCACCAGCTTTCCGGCGGTCAGCAGCAGCGCGTGGCCATTGCCCGCGCACTGGCTCTGCACCCGGACATTCTCTGCTTCGACGAGCCGACCTCGGCCCTCGACCCGGAGCTGACCGGCGAGGTGCTGCGCGTCCTGCGCGACCTTGCCGACCGCAAGACCACCATGATCATCGTCACCCACGAGATGCACTTTGCCCGTGACGTGGCCGACCGCATCATGTTCATGGATGGCGGCGTGGTGGTGGAGGAAGGCCCTGCCAAGCAGCTCATTGAGCACCCGCAGGAGGAGCGCACCAAACAGTTCCTTTCGCATTACGGAGAATAAGCAAAATCACCAATTCTTGCGGCAAAAATTTGGAAATGTTGATGCAATGCAAATCTTGTAAAACCCGTGGCTGTCCGCTATAATACCATTCATGAATGAAACCAACGTCCTGCCCTTTCCGGCAGGGCGTTTTTCACGGCAAAAATCACGACATCAAGCCGGTTCCCAGTGTGGCAGGAGGTTTTTATACGATGACAAAGGATATGACCCAAGGCAGTCCGCTCAAGCTGATCCTTGCGTTTGCGGTGCCGCTGATGCTGGGCAGCCTGTTCCAGCAGTTCTACAATCTGGCCGATACCATCATCGTGGGCCGCTTTGTGGGCGTGGAAGCGCTGGCGGCGGTAGGCAGCGTGGGCGGCCTGAACTATCTGGTGCTGGGCTTTGTGAACGGCATCGCCTGCGGTTTTTCCATCCCCATCTCGTGGACTTTCGGCGCAAAGGACTACAAGGAAATGCGCCGCTACACTGCCAATACCGTGTGGCTGTCCATCTTCTTTGCCGTGGTGCTGACCATTGTTACTGTGGCGCTGACCCGCTCGGTGCTGGTGTGGACGAACACCCCGGAAAACATCATCGACCTTGCGGATATCTACATCCGCACCATCTTCTGGGGCATCCCGTTCACCCTGCTTTATAATGTGACCAGCGCGCTGATGCGTGCGCTGGGCGACAGCAAGCGCCCGCTGTATTTCCTGCTGGTGGCAAGCTTTTTGAACATCGGACTGGATCTGGTGTGCATCATCGTGTTCCATATGGGCGCGTTCGGTGCAGCCTTTGCTACCGTGTTCAGTCAGGCTGTGGCGGGTCTGGGCAGTCTTTTGTACATCCTGCGCCACTACCCGGAGCTGCGCTGGAGCAGGGAAGAGGGCCGCTTCAGCCTGGCCCACTGCGCAAAGCTGTGCAGCATGGGCATTCCCATGGGCCTGCAGTGCAGCATTACGGCCATTGGCAGCGTGGTGCTGCAGGGTGCCGTGAACGGCCTTGGCAGCGACATCGTGGCTGCACAGACCGCAGGCAGCAAGGCCGCACAGTTCCTGAGTGTGCCGCTGGAAAGCATCGGCACCGCCATGACCACCTACGCCAGCCAGAACATGGGCGCAAAAGACCTTGGCCGTGTGGACCGCGGCGTGAACACCGCACTGGGCATCGGCTGCGTGTACAGCATTGCGTCCTTCCTCATCCTGCGCGTGACGGATAAGCTGCTCATCGGCCTGTTCCTGGATGCCAGCGAGACCGCCATCATGGCCAATGCCCAGAGCTTCATCTTCTGGAACAGCGTATTCTACATCCCGCTGGCGGTGCTCATTATCTACCGCTACACCATTCAGGGCCTGGGCTTCTCCGGCCTTGCCATGTTTGCCGGTGTGGCCGAGATGGTGGCCCGCGCCATGGTGGGCTTTTGGTTCGTGCCGCTGTGGGGCTACTTTGCGGCCTGCATCGCAAGCCCGGTGGCATGGTTCTTTGCCTGCTTCTTCCTCATTCCGGCCTACTTTGTGGTGCGCAAACGCCTGCAGAAGGAAAAGGATATCGAGAAGGAACACGATGCCCGCACCGCAAACGCTTAAAGAATGTTCGCAAGCTCTCCTGCAAAGGGGAGCTTTTTTGCTGTTCGGGCTGTAGGGTAGGCCGCGTGCTGGGAGCTTTCTCCGCGAACAGCCCGGAATCCACGGTTCCGCCCCTGTGCTTACGCACGGGGCCCCACTTCCCGGACATTCGCTGGAGAAACTCCCAGCCCACAGCCCTTGGTTTCAGGGAACTTTATCAGGTGCTACTGTAGGAGCGTTATCTGAGCAAGTTTGAACTTTTAAACGATACAACGATTAAAAAGTAACTTCGGCAAGCTGCGTAAGTTCCAAAGGCTGCATAAGTTTGAACTTGCGCACGAAGTAGAACTTGCGCAACCTGATAAACAATCAAAATAGAACGTATGTATGCTTATAATTTTGAACTTGCGCACATATTTCTCCACGGTAGGGCTGCACTGCAGTCTGCCCGGATGATTTACAAATTCCGCCAAAAGCGTTATACTACTTATAATTGTGTAATTTGGCAGGAGGTGAGCGCATGGCAGAGCAGCAGCTGGAACAGATCGAGGGCACCGTGGAGGACATCATCTACGAGAACACCGACAATGGCTATATGGTGTTCGAGGTGTCCGGCGGCGGTGTGGTCACAGTGGTGTGCGGCATTGTGGGTGAACTGCACGCGGGCGAAAGCGTGGTCTGCCGCGGCCGCTACGAGAACCACGCCACCTATGGCCGCCAGTTCCACGCACAGGAGTGCGAGACCGACATGCCCAAGGATCTGGAAGCGGTGTACGCCTTCCTTGCCAGCCGGTCACTGCCGTACATCGGGGCCAAGACGGCGGATAAGATCATCGACCTGTTCGGTGCCGAGGCGCTTGAGGTGATCGCCAACGACCCGGGCCGGCTCACGCAGGTACCCGGCATCTCGGCGGACAAGGCCGACCGCATCCAGCAGGAGTTCAAGCGGATGTTTGGGATGCGGGAGCTGATCGCCTATCTGGCGCAGTTCGAGATCAGCCCGCGCCGCGCGATGGAGGTGTTCCGCACCTTCGGCCCCGGGGCCATGCAGGCCATTGCGGCAAATCCCTATCTGCTCTGCGGCGAACCGCTGCAGCTGGATTTCCGCCACGCGGACAGCATTGCCCAGTATTACCACATGGAAGGCGACTGTGCCCAGCGGCTGGAAGCAGCCCTGCTGCGCACCCTGCGCCACAACGCGGGCAACGGCCACACCTGTCTGCCGCGCACCCAGCTGCTGGAAACGGCATCCAATTTTATCCATCAGCCGCCGGAAAAGCTGGCTGCTGCGCTGGACGAGTGCATCCGCACCGAAGAACTGCGGGTGAAGCTGTTTGACGGCACACCGTATATTTATCTGCCCGACCTGCTGGAAGCCGAGGAGGACATTGCCGCCCGGCTTGCCATGCTGACAAAACGGGGCAAGAATACCGCCCACGGGCTGGATAAAAACATTCAAATTCTGGAACTGACGCAGGGCTTTGCCTATGCGCCCCTGCAGAAGGAAGCCATCCGCAAAGCCATGACCGAGAACTGCCTTGTGCTCACCGGCGGCCCCGGCACCGGCAAGACCACCACCGTCAACGCCATTCTGCAGCTGCTGGAAGATCAGGCGGAACGGGTGGCCCTGTGTGCGCCCACCGGCCGCGCGGCTAAACGGCTGAGTGAGCTGACCGGCCGCAAGGCCAGCACCATCCACCGTCTTTTGGAGGTGGACTACACCGGCGGCGTGGTCAGCTTTATCCACAACGACAAGAACCTGCTCAAGTGCGATGTGGTCATTCTGGACGAAATGAGCATGGTGGATGTGAAGCTGTTTCAGGCCCTGATCGCAGCGCTGCGCTACAGCTGCCGCATTATCATGGTAGGTGATGCCGACCAGCTGCCCAGCGTCGGCCCCGGCAATATTCTGGGCGAGATCATCCGCTCCGGGCTGGTGCCCACCGTGTGCCTGAACGAGATCTTCCGGCAGGCAAAGCGCAGCCTGATCGTGGAGAACGCCCACCACATCATCTCAGGTGAACCGCTGCAGAAGGGCGGTAAGACCGACGACTTCTTCTTTTTGGAATCGGATGGCGATGCGGCCCAGCGGTTGGTGTGTGATCTGGTCACCACCCGCCTGCCGCGCAGCTACGGCTTCAATCCAATCCGGGACATTCAGGTGCTGTGCCCCACCAAGCTTGGCCCTACCGGCACACAGGCACTGAATGTGGAACTGCAGAACCTGCTGAACCCGGAACAGACGGGCAAGCCCCAGCTGCAAAGCGCCGCCCGGGTGTTCCGCGTGGGCGATAAGGTGATGCAGGTGCGCAATAATTACGAGATCGTCTGGAACCGCATTGGCGGGGAGCAGGGCGTGGGTGCCTACAATGGCGACATCGGCATTGTGGAGAGCATCAACACGCGGGATCGCTCCATGGTGGTGCGCATGGATGACAAGCGGCTGGTCTACCCGGCAGAGAACCTGGGCGAGCTGGAGATCGCCTATGCCATCACGGTACACAAAAGTCAGGGCAGCGAGTTCCCGGCGGTGATCTTACCGGTGGCGCAGGTGCCGCCGCGGCTGTGCTACCGCAACCTGTTCTACACCGGCGTTACCCGTGCACGGAAGTTGTGCATCGTGGCGGGCCGCAGGGACGTTGTGAACCGTATGATGGGCAACATCCGCCAGAACCTGCGCTACAGCGGCCTTGCCTATCTTTTGCAGGCAGAGCTGCCGCCGGAACAGACGGAAGCAGAATAACTCCTTCCGTCACCTTCGGTGACGGCTCCCTCGGAGAGAGAGCCTCTGGCGAAGAGGAAAAGCTTTCTGCACTGCCAAAGCCTCCCTCTGGGAGACAGACTTCCCCCGGCCGGGACAGATTCTCCCCGCACCGGGGAGAAATGTCACCACAGGTGACAAAGAGAGGAACAGATGTCACGTAAGTGACAAAAAGGGGAACAGGTGGATGCGAACAAAGTGAGCAGACGGAAGGAGTTCAAAACCGGTATACTTTTTACGGCAACTATGCTATACTGTAGACTGGTATGATTTCCGGCCTGCATCAACAGGCCGTTGTTTCGATAGAGGAACCAGAGAAAGGAAAAAAGAACTTATGGCACAGAACGATATCGGTATCGATCTTGGTACCACTACCATTATCATTGCGCAGGAGGGCAAGGGCGTTGTGCTCAACCAGCCCAGCGTTGTGGCAATGGATACCCGCAAGAAGACCGTGCTGGAAGCAGGCGATAAGGCCCTTGCTATGGTGGGCCGCACCCCGAACTATATTTCTGCCATCTTCCCGCTGAAGGACGGTGTGATCAGTGACCATACCATGACCCGTGAGCTGATCTGCCGTTTTGTCAAGCAGGTGTACAGCTCCCACATGGTCAAGCCCCGCGTGGCCGTCTGTGTGCCCGCCGCCATTACCGGCATTGAAAGCGATGCCGTGGTGGAGGCTGTGGTGGCCGCTGGTGCCCGTCAGGTGTACCTGATCGACGAACCCATTGCCGCTGCCCTTGGCTCCGGCATCGACATCACCCAGCCGGAGGGCCGCATGATCATTGATATCGGCGGCGGCACCACCGATATCGCAGTGCTTTCTCTGGGCGGCAAGGTCAAGGCCACCAGCGTACGCGTGGCCGGCAACCACTACGACGAGGAGATCCTCAAGTTCGTGCGCAACAAGTACAGCGTTGCCATTGGTCAGCGCACCGCCGAAGAGCTGAAAAAGAATGTGGCCTGCTGCCCCCAGAAGACCGATTTCCACGAGACCATGGAGATCAAGGGCCGCAGCCTGCTCACCGGCCTGCCGGTGCGTGTGAATGTTTCCACTGACGACCTGTACGACCCGGTCATGATGCTCAGCGAGCAGATCGGCACTGCGGCCCATCAGGTGCTGGAAAAGACCCCCCCGGAACTGGCAGGCGATATCTTCCGCAATGGTGTCATGCTGACCGGCGGCGGTGCACAGCTGCACGGCCTTACCGAATACCTGAGCGAAGAGCTGAAGGTGGAGGTGACGGTTTCGCCCGATCCCGTCAACTGTGTGGCACTGGGCACTGCCATGAGCCTTGGCCTGAACGACAAGCTGGAAACCGGCTTTTTGGATGCAACGCCCCGCATTGGCCGCAGATAATCAAAGCTGCACCATTTATCCATGAATCTGAACAAAAGCGCCAAAAAGAAAAAATATCTATTTTTGTTGAAATAAATTGGAAAATAAGGTATAATGTACCCAAATTGATTTTCTGCTGACGATCTTGTATCGGACGCAGTATACAAGAAACAGGAGGAAAACCATGGATTTAGGTTTTGACGTGGTCGTTACCATTACCGGCATCGTACTGGTGTTCTTGATCCTTATCCTGCTGATGGCGATTATCACGCTGGAAGGCAAGATCTTCGATTCGATGAACGCAAAGAAGAAGGCTGCCAAGGAAGCCGCCAAGGCTCCCGTTGCACAGCCCGCTGCACCCGTGCAGCAGGCCGCAGCTGCTCCCGCTCCTCAGGTGGAAGAGGGCATTCCCGGTGATGTGATCGCCGCCATTATGGCAGCAATCCATGCAATGGGCAACGGCAAGTACACCCTCAAGGCTGTGCGCCGCAGCAAGAACGGCTGGGGCAATGCGGGTGTAAACGACACCACCGCACCGTTTTAACAGAGGAGGAAGAGCATGACACAGTTTATTGATACTCTGGTCGGTATTTTCCAAAGCTCCGGCTTTGCGCAGTTTGGCGAGCCGGGCGGCTACCTGTACGCAATCATGATCTGCGTGGGCTGCTTTTTGCTGTACCTGGCCATCGTCAAAGAGTTTGAGCCGCTGATCCTGCTGCCCATGGCATTCGGCATGATCCTGGCAAACCTGCCCGGAAGCGGCGTTATCCACATGCAATATTTCGTCGGTGACGGTCTGGAACACCCCATGTGGGTGGAGATCCTGAACAACGGTGGTCTGGCCGATATGCTCTACATGGGCGTTAAGCTGGGCATCTACCCGCCGCTGATCTTCCTGGGCATCGGCACCATGACCGACT
>ERZ791737.288-NODE-288-length-53306-cov-5.113369_pt1 | contig 53306 bp, 52 predicted proteins | sample MGYA00510042_ERZ791737 | MGnify/ENA primary metagenome ERZ791737 (study PRJEB30046, sample SAMN00791965) | human gut metagenome | study: EMG produced TPA metagenomics assembly of the A metagenome-wide association study of gut microbiota in type 2... | reverse complement strand
ATCAATCAGCGTGCTTATTTTCAACGGATTAGTTACAATTTTAACGAAGTATTATCAAAAAGCATCTCTTTACAATTTTGCCATATGCTTATATAAGCGATTTATCAGAAATTCATATTAAAGCTCAGCACCTCCGTATTTCTATTTATCGCCGAAATTTTCCACTTCAAAGTAATTTAATTTGAATTTATCGAGAGAAAAACGTAATTTCGTCAAAAAAATTAACGCTATATGAAGAAACTATATTTATTTCTATTGTTCGTAGTGGCTTCTATCAGTTCTTATGCGTTTTCGATAGAAGACTTAAGATTCCATTGTGCTGAAGACACAATAAAAATAAACCGCCTGCTCCAGGAGGGCGTAGCGGCAAAACTGACAACCCCCAACGAGTACGTATCTTTCTATGCACAGAAACTGTTGGGAACTCCGTATGTTGCACACACGCTTGAAGGCGAGAAAGAACACCTGACAATCAACATAGATGAGCTTGACTGCACCACATTTGTGGAAACCCTCATCGCACTTACCAAAGCAACGCTCGACAACGCCCCGTCATGGTATGCCTATGCCGCCAATCTGGAATCCATCCGCTATAAAAACGGCAAACTCGACGGATACGCTTCACGCCTGCACTACATCAGTGCATGGATTGTCGACAATACAGCCCGCGGTAATTTCCATGAAGTAACCTCAAGCATCCCACGTTCGGACAACCAAATCAAGTCCATCTATTTCATGACCGAACACCGCGACAAGTATCCGCAACTTGCCAACGACAGCGTCTTTGAAGAAATGAAGAAGGTGGAAAGCGGCTACAGCATGCACATGTCGCCTATCGTGAAAAAGAACAACCTTATCAAGAAGGACGTCATTGCTGCGCTGAAAGACGGCGACATCATCTGCCTTACAACAAAGATTGAAGGTCTCGACGTGTCACACCTCGGAATCATTCATTTTGACGGAAAAGAAGCCCATCTGCTTCATGCTTCTTCAACCGAAAAAGAAGTGATTATCGACAAGTATGACCTTTACGAAATGATTCGCGCCAACCGCAACTGGACCGGTATCCGTGTCATCCGGGTAGACGAATAAACTTTTTTGACCATATAAACGAAACGCCGCAGACAGCCCAAAGCCATCTGCGGCGTTTTCTATTTATCGGCACTGCCTTATTTCACTGTAATTCGTTTTACGACACAGTTGCCTGCATTACTGATTTTCACAATATAAACACCTTTCACCAATTGCGATACTGGAATCCGGATTTTGCCCGAATTGCCCTCACTGCGGTAAACGGTACGTCCGCCGGCCGACACGATTTCTACCGAATAGCCGTCCATGTCAGTCGCAATGTTGAGATGGTCGGTTGCCGGCACCGGATAAACGGCCACTCCGCCATACAACGCCTCAACTCCCGACTTTTCTTCAATACGCAACGGGATACGAACAAATTCCTGCATACCTTTCTGAGTACCACGGACAATTACTTCCGTTTCAGCTTCAGCCTTTTTCGGCGAAACGACCAGCTTGCCGTCATTCACTTCTACGTCCGCCACTTCACGGTCGCAATCGTCTGTCAAAACATAGCTGATTGCGGCGTCACTGTCTTCAAACGAGAAGTACTGTTCCAAATCGACAGAAGCTCCGTCCGTATCCATCACGCATACCTGTGCATCGGTCACTGTGCGTTCGCCGTTGAAATCATCAAGACAGAAATAGGAAGGAGTCGTCAGTCCCATCACATTGGTTTTCGTACCCTCCAGTGCAAACGATACTTTCTTCACAGCTCCCAAAGCCCGCAGGTCTACCCACTGCCAGGTATCCAGACAATAGTGGTCGGCAGCATTGTCCGAGGTATAGTCGGCAAGATAGAATGTCTGCGATGATTTTGAATTGTCGGCCTTCTCTCCGGTTATCTTCAGGCGCAAATAGTCACCCTTTTCGAAACCGCCGGGATTTGTCGACATTCCGTCACCATTCAGCACGGCATTCTTCACCCATGCCGTGTTCGTCACATAAAATCCGCGGATTTCATCTCCGTCCACAGCATTCGTCACATCCACACTGTGCGGTATTCCGTCGTAGACATACGCTACTCCATAATTCGCAGATTCGTGTCCGCTACCGGCAGCCGAACGGAACTGATGTTCAATCAGCTCAAACACCACCGAAGTTTCATTAGAGCAGGCAAATCCCGACCAAGAATAAGGCGATGCGTTATTGCTGAAAGCATACGAACCGCTGTAAAGTGTCGAGAACACACCGTTCGGGTCATCCGTCTTGGCTCCGTTCCAATGGCTTTCGGATTCCAACGGGTAATCATCAAAAGTAGCCGTATAGCCTTTACCCAGAACTGTCACAATAACCCCATCAGAATTCGTGTGTCCCCAAGCATCAGTTACAGTCACTGTCAACGGAACAGTATGGACTGCTTTGAATGAATAGGATGCTGATTTTGAAACCTCCTCGTTCATGGCATTTTTCCACGAATAGGTGTAAGGAGCCACGCCCGTCGACGGACTGGCTACGAGTTCCACTTCATCCGTTTCATTTACGGTGCGGTTCGGAACATAGACAAGAAGTTCCAAAGGCTCACCGCTGAAGTTGTCAATAAAGGCATTGCCTTCCGTAGCCATTTCAATTTTTGAAATGCGTCCCTTATCCTTCAGGTTGCTGAAAATCCATTTACCGCCAGTTACCGGCAACGTATAGTCGTGCGCCGAAGCATTTTCGTCATACACCTTCATCTGTACCTCAGCATCAGTTTTCAGGAAAAAGCCGGTCAACGGAATGCCGCTTTCAGAATTGGTAAACGTAATTACGGCTCCCTCTCCTATTTGAGCCACCATTTTACCTACTACAACGGCATCGTCCGTATCCACAACCGTAAAGCCGGCAAAGCGTGCGGTTCCGTCTTCAAAATAGCCTTCGCCCTGTTCCACTTTTTCAAATGTGGAAACTTCCGACGGCAAATAAGCAGTTGTAAATGCCGTGCTCACCAGCACCTCCGAATTTATACCACGAAGGTTCTGCAACACTGCGCAGACCACATATTCCTTTTGCGGCTGCAAACCTTCCAAAAGGAAAGAAGCCTCTTTTCCTCGACGGAATTCCACCTCATTTTCAGAAGCAAGCACATCTTCGGCTGTCGGAAGCGGCTGACCGCTTTCCTGCACAAACAGGTAAGCCGTACCGCTCAAATCTGCCTTCATTACCATTTCTGCCTGTTCATGAGTAATGCCTTCGAATACAGGATATCCCTCTTCAAAAGCAGGAGCGGCCGAAGCATCGGCATATTCATACGCACCGATTGTAGGATTTTCCCGGCTGCGTTCCACTCCGTTCAAGTCAATGTTGACGAAATCAAGCGGCATAGCCGAACAAAGAGAGCCAGCCGCAGCCGGTTCAAGCACTTTCGTAGAAAGGAACTCTGTTTTTTCATTGACACTGTTCGTTTCGCCAACCGCAACCTGCCATCCGGCGAAATCGGCAATACTCTTGCCAACATAGGCAAATTCCTCGCCAGATGTAAACAGTGCATTGTTGGAGAATGCCACTCCGTTCAGCAAATCCGAACCCTGAACCCGGCAGACATATCCTCCGGCTTCATTCTGCAGCAAATTGTTGCGTACCATACCTCCCGACATATCTGAATTGATATACAGTGGAGCGGAAGCAGTTTCCGAACCGGTCAGGCGTACCGTGTTGTAAACAATATTCAAGTGTGTAGTTTCATCACGGCTGCCCACTTTGATACCATAGGCGGTACCGTTTGCCTCAACATTAATTTCATTGTTGAAAATCCATCCCGGCAATTCTTCGTCGGCCTTCACATATTCCACATAAATGGCGGTAACATCACGTTTCGTGTTCAACGTAAACACGTTGCCTTCCACCACACATTGCTCGAAACCGCGGCGAAGGTCGAATGCCGTGAACGACAATGTTGTCTCGTCGTTGACCACCGTATTGCCCGAAAGCGTATACGATTCCTCTCCTTGTAAATAAATGGACTTGCTCGTCTGATTGATGAAACGGTTGTTGTGAATCACCGCTCCCTTTTCGTATGCCGGAGTGTTTACCCAGTTCGCACCGATAGTGATACCCTTGTAACCGCCTTCCAGTTGACAGCCTTCCACCGTGAAACAGTCGTTATTGTCACCGGCAATGTTACGGCTGTACATTTCAACCAACGTAATGTCCTGACTGATGAAAGTAGATTTCGGACCTTCAATGCGGCAACCGTACAAAGTGCAGTGACGGCTTCCGAATTTTACTCGCACTACAGCAGGATAAGCGGCATCCGATGTGCGGATTGTCAGATTTTCCACACTGCAATAGTCAACGCCCGCAAAAGTCAGCACACCGAACTCGCTCGCCACCTTTTCACTCGACGGCACGTTCGGCTCAATATATTTGTCGTCAACGATTGTCACATCGCGATAGTTGCCCGACTTCGAACGTATGGTAATTGAGTTCTGGTCTGAAGCGCCTCTCACTTCCGGCACGTTCACCACCTCACGGTAGACACCGCTTTCCAATTCAAATACCACAGGACCGTCGATACCGTCCTTCAGGGCGGCAACGGCATCCTTCAGGGTAGCATAATCGGCATCGCCCGATGTTCCTACCGTATAAGTTCCGCTGAAACCGGCTTTCACCTGACAGGATACGGCATTACCGTCCAACGTTTTTTCGCGTCCGTCAACGGTAAGCGACACAGGCGTTGCCGACAACGTATTGCCGACAGCGGCTTCTGCCGCAATATCGTAAACCAGCCAGAAACGATACACACCCGGGAAATTCACTTCATAATTTCCTTCAAATTCGTAAGGAGCGGCAATCTGCACATCGCCAAACGCGTGGTAGTCGTAGAATGTGGAAACCGTATCGGTCACAAACATTTTTGCACCTTCGATATCAGCGGCGGCAATAGTGCCGGCATTGTCGAATTTCATTTTGTCGACAGTCAGTTTGCCCTTGTCGCCTTTCACTTCCACATCGACACGCAACATTACTTCCGTAGCACCGCGCATCACCGGCTCACCATTTACTCTCACCACATTCACTTCGCCCAACGACAGCGGTTGGATTTCATATTCGCTCACTTCAATTTCCCAACCGTCAAGTCCGGTAGTCGAGCCATAACTTGTAGTAGTGAATTTCAATGTCAGGCTTCCGTCGGCTGCAAAAGAAATGATTTTTTCATCCGCAAACGAAGAACTCAACAACAGGTCTTCGCTCTCGCCGACCGTCTTTCCGTAGTAGACATACATCTTGTCATTTCCACCGATATTCCATTTTTTGAAAGTCAGCTTCACGGCCTTGCCTTCATGTTTCGGAGCAAATGTCACCGTTCCGTTGAAACCACGGGTGATTCCTCCGTCCGGACCACCTTCGTCAAAGAACACAAAAGGCTCGTCGCCAACTTCCACCACTCCGTTTTCACCGGCTTTCATAACATACATATTGCGTGCCACACGACTGCCTTCCGGATCGCCGGACTCTACAGCCGTTGTCTTACCGTTCAATTTAACCGATTCAAGAGCGCAGTCAAATTCCGTACCGGTAGCCACCTCGTCCAGCAAATCGTAAGCGACCCAGAAATAAGCACTGCCTTCCTCCATCACGTACGGAGAAGCAAGAGCCAGCTTCACTTCCTTTGTCGACGGAACAGCTTCTGCAACGGCATCAACCAAAGTCAGCACACTGTCGCGACCGGATGTGTACAGATATACTTTACCTACTTTCGCATAGGATTCTTTCAGATTCAGCGCAACTTCTTCCAGTTTCAAGGCATCCTTGTCGCCTTTTGCCGTCAGTTTGAAACCGATGATTTCTGCATTTTTCGCAGCAGGTGCAGTTGGCAGCACTTCCGTACTTGCCTGGAAAGCCTCAACACCGACAAGTTCCATCGGCACAGAACGGTATTCCCTTACTTCTGCCTGCCAGCCTTCAGCCGTATAGGAAGCCGATGTTGTATTGGCATTGAACACCACCGTCAGCGCGCCGTCGGGCGAAGTTGAGCGCAGCACTCGTCCCGGACCGGCATCCTTATCGTCAACCGACTTCAGTTCCCAGAGCTTGTCGCCCTCTGTTCCCTTTCCGCTATACACCTCGAATTTTGCCTTCGGAGCATAAGACGCATTGGAATAGTAAAGGTGGAACGACTTCATGTCGAGTTCCACAATCATGCCTTCCGTACCCGGCACAAAAGTCACGGTCTGGTCGCCCTCTACGGGTTCATAGCCGTCGTAATAGGACAACGGATTCTTGGTGCTTTCGTAATACCAGGTGCCGAACACGGTTTTCTCAAAAGTTCCGAGAGTGGAACGGAATACATTTTTCACCTGACGGTTGCCTTCCGGCTGACCGGCCGCAACACTGTGTTCTGAACCCGACAGCGTGACGCTCAGGCATCCGCCGTCCACCACTTCGCCGGTCAATGCTTCGGGAGCAATGTCATACGCCAACCAGAAATAGTTGTCGCCTTCCACTAGTTCCTGCGAGCAGCCTGTCACACTGAATTCTCCGCTGTCACCAAGAACGGCCTCCCCTACTTTGACAGCCGATAAGAAAGCATCGCTCTTTCCTGTATAATATACAGTCGCACATTTGATATGCGAGATTTCGCTGGTTCCCGCAGCAGTAAATTTAAAGGCTTCCGCCTTCAGCGAAAGCGTGTTTTCGGTTTTCACATTAACCGACAATATCGGCTGAGCCTCATCGCCGGCGGCTACCGTTCCTTCTGTCCACTGGGCAACGGCAATTTCCTTCACGGTCATCGGCTGAGGTTCAAACTCAGAAACCACGGCTTCAAATCCGTCCTGCAAGTAATAGTCGCCCGTAACGGATTTCAGATATACAGTAAGCGCACCGTCGGCCGACATGGAACGCACAACAACCGGTTGTCCGTCGTGCATCACCGTATTGATACGGTTCGAATCCTTCTGCTTGCCGTCGTAAACAATCATTACGTCGTTGTTGGATGTAACCGTACTGTACTTGTTTTCGTAGATATTGACTTTCGAGAAGTCAATCTGCACCCTCTTGCCCGGAGTTGTCGGCACAAAAGTGACAACACCCTCAAACTTGAATGAAATTTTTCCGTCCTTACCGCCGTCGTCATAGAACTGGATGCTTTCCGCACCTACATTATATATGGCGGACTGCGACATCAATACAACAGAAGGAACTGTCACCATTACCGGTTCGGCTGCGGCCCAGGGGGATACGCCTGACGGAAAAGTCCCGGTCGTCACCTTATCCACTTCCAGCCGTACGGAAGCACCGAATACGGCGTCCTGCTTGACATCGGCTGCCAGCGTAAACCAGTTGCGTCCCGACGTGAGCGGTTTGTCAAGAGTCAGCGTGTAAACGTCACCCTGAACGCTCATTGTTGCATTCAACGGTTCCAATCCGCTGCAATCAGCCTGAGCGCCGGCATAGAGTCGGATTTTTTGTGCATCTGCCACCTCGTTCACCGGCAGACGGAAAGACACGGAGGTCATCCGGTCGGCATTCATCACGCCTTCCGCATCCACATAGAAATTGGCCAATGCCACCCCCGACTTTCCGACTGGAGCAGCATCGACATTTTCATACGACACGCCACCGCCGGTTACCGTCATATCTTCCAGCTTCACACATTCCACTTTCGCCACCCAACCATCGCAGTCGTTGGCGTTGCAGAACAGGTAGCCCACCGACAGAATACCGTCGGGCGAAGCGGAATAAATCACTTGTTTGGAAAATGTACCGGTAAATGTACGGAGCACATCGCCTTCCGGCAATTTTGAAGAAGAGTTGACTCCCGACGTCGACGACGGATAGGTAAACGAATCGTCGGCATCCACCTCACCATTGTAGACCACAAGGCTGGCAGGATAGGAAGTCCAGGAAGAGGAATATTCCTGCACATCAATACGTTCAAACGTAATTTGAATGGACTGCCCGGGAGATTCGGGCTTGAACACAACGGTAGAAAGGGAATTGTAGGAGTTTGTACCCCTGATGCCCTCCCCGCCCCACGGGTCGAGAAATTCAATTTCTCCGCTGACGGTCACCTCGGTTTTCCCGAACTGCGACATCAGCACACGCGTCGCACTGCCGGTCTGTCCTGCCGTCGCCAAAGGCATCAGCAGACTCCAACACACGAACATCAAAAAAAGTGCTTTCTTTTTCATAAGCATTAATGTTAAACAAAATATTGAATAAAATCCGTACTCAACTCCCGTTGAGCGCAAATGCTTATGAAGTCCATTAGAAGAAACAAACGGTGCCGGTTACACCCGACAGCCTGACTGACCCGTCTATCCATACAGAAATGTACCACTGCTTCAATCCTCGAAAGCATCAGCTACTCAACGCATGGCAGGTCTTCTGACTTATCTCATATCACGGATGCCTTCCCGGTACTTTCTTGGCACAACGCCCGATTTCCCAGTGGCTCTGTATCCTGACTTTCGAGAAATACAGCAGCGGGACTGTCCAGGATTCTCACCTGATTCCCTTTTAATTGTTTGCCGGAAGTCCGACAAAACAAACCATTACGTCGACAAATATAGCACTATTGCATGGAAGGCTTTGAATATTTATGTTAAAAATAATTATACATAAAACAAAAGTTGCATAACGCAAAATAATGCGCCATGCAACTTCCGTCGTATTTTTAACAAAGACTGTATCTGCTGAAAAACTATTTGAATTTGATGCGCAGCTTTTCAAGCATGTCGCGTGTCATTGTGTCAAGGTCATATTCCGGCTTCCAGCCCCATTCCGTACGTGCACAGGTATCGTCGAGCGAGTTTGGCCACGAATCGGCAATCTGCTGACGAAGCGGGTCTACCTTATAGACCATCTTGAAATCAGGCATATATTTACGGATGGCAGCAAATATGATTTCCGGATCAAAACTCATGGATGCAATGTTGAATGAATTGCGGTGAACAAATTTTGCCGGGTCGGCTTCCATGATTTCAATAGCGGCACGAAGGGCATCAGGCATATACATCATATCCATAAACGTACCGGCGGCAATCGGACATTCAAAAGTTTCACCCTTGACGGCTGAATAGTAGATGTCAACGGCATAGTCCGTTGTACCTCCACCCGGAGGAGTCACATAGGAAATCAATCCTGGGAAACGCACCGAGCGCGTATCCACACCGAAACGGTGAAAATAGTAGTCGCTCAACAATTCGCCCGAAACTTTTGTCACACCATACATGGTGCGCGGGTTTCGGATAGTGTCCTGTGGAGTCTTGTCCTTCGGCGTGTCGTTACCGAATGCACCGATGGAACTCGGAGTAAATACGGCACACTGTTTTTCACGTGCCACTTCGAGCACGTTGAACAGACCTCCCAAACCAATTTTCCAGGCTAATTGTGGCTTTGCTTCAGCAACTGCCGACAGCAATGCCGCCAGATTGTAGATTGTATCGATTTTGTACTTCGAAACCGCCTCGGCAATCTGCGTGGCGTTCGTGATGTCGACAATTTCGGAGGGGCCACTTTCGAGCAATTCGCCTTTTGGCTCTGCACCGGGAATATATCCCGCCACTACATTCGCTCCACCGTAGATACCTCTCAACTTCATAGTCAGTTCTGAACCGATTTGTCCGGTAGAACCGATAATCAACACATTTTTCATTGCGTTATCTTCTTTCGGTATTATTTTTCAAAGTTTCGGCCACATTTGAGTAGCAAAATGTCAGCCAGCGATAGGCTCACATTTCCCTATCCCCCCTGTTTCCACTTACAAAGATAACGAGATTTGCAGAGTTTAACGCAGTTTATCGCTATTTTTTATAGCTTATTGAAAAAAAAAAGCCATCTTTGTTACGACGGAAATTCCAACACGGATTTTTCCGCACAACAACAGTGACACTCTAAATCTAAGTAAATATGTACGGTAAATTTCAAGAATTCCTGACGAAGGAACTTGCCGGTATCCATGAAGCCGGCTTGTACAAAAACGAACGCATCATCACAACTCCACAAAAAGCCGACATCAAGGTAGGCAAAGGCGAAAACGTGCTCAACTTCTGCGCCAACAACTACCTCGGACTCTCCGACAACACACGCCTCATCGAGGCTGCAAAAAAGGCGATGGACTCGCACGGATACGGAATGTCGTCGGTAAGATTCATCTGTGGTACACAGGATTTGCACAAACAGCTTGAAGCTGCCATTTCCGACTACTTCAAGACGGAAGACACCATACTTTATGCCGCCTGCTTCGATGCCAACGGCGGATTGTTCGAACCGTTGTTCACGGAAGAGGATGCCATCATCTCCGACGCGCTCAACCACGCTTCCATCATCGACGGCGTTCGTCTGTGCAAGGCAAAACGCTACCGCTATGCCAATGCCGACATGAACGAACTGGAACGCTGCCTGCAGGAAGCTCAAGCCCAACGCTTCCGCATCATCGCTACCGACGGCGTGTTCTCGATGGACGGCAACGTAGCTCCAATCGACAAGATTTGTGACCTGGCAGAGAAATACGATGCACTGGTAATGGTCGACGAATCACACTCGGCCGGCGTTGTAGGCCCGACCGGTCACGGCGTGGCAGAACAATTCAATGCCTACGGACGTATTGACATCTTCACCGGCACGCTGGGCAAGGCATTCGGCGGCGCTATGGGTGGCTTCACAACCGGTAAGAAGGAAATCATCGACATGTTGCGCCAGCGTTCACGTCCTTATCTGTTCTCCAACTCAGTAGCTCCGGCTATCATCGGTGCCAGCCTGGAAATGTTCAAGATGCTGAAGGAAAGCGATGCCCTCCACACGAAACTGGTGGACAACGTCAACTATTTCCGCGACAAGATGATGGCAGCAGGCTTCGACATCAAGCCGACACAGTCAGCCATCTGTGCCGTAATGCTCTACGATGCAAAACTTTCGCAGGACTTTGCCGCACGCATGCAGGAAGAAGGCATTTATGTGACGGGATTCTACTATCCGGTTGTTCCGAAAGGACAGGCACGTATCCGCGTACAACTGTCAGCCGGTCACGAACGCGAACATCTCGACAAGGCAATTGCCGCATTTATCAAGGTTGGTAAAGAAATGGGCGTAATCAAATAGGCCACGCCGCATCATACAGCAACAACGCTCCCCCGTTTGTCAAACCGACATATCGGGAGAGCGTTTTTTTCATACAGAAAGAGGACAATGTCAGGAATCCCGACACTGCCCTCTTCGTTATGCTTCATGACTGAACTTTACTGGATTTCAATCACACGTTTCTGTTTCGGCAATTCTTCTTTTACCAGTTTCGGCAATTCGATGTCAAGCACACCGTTGTTGACAGTAGCTGAAATCTTTTCCTTGTCGACATCTTCCGGCAAAATCATTGTCTGCTGGAACTTTGAGTAAGAAAATTCACGACGCAGATAGCGACCGTTCTTTTCGTCCTCTTTCTTTTCGTTCTTCTTTTCCATGGAAATGACCAAGTTGTTTTCTTCGTCGATATGAACGTCGAAATCCTCTTTCGTCATGCCCGGAGCTGCCAGCTCCACTTTATATTCTTTTTCGTTTTCGAGTACGTTGATAGCTGGAGCAGTAGCATTGGCTTTTTCCATCCACTCGTTGTCAAAAAAATCATTGAAGATACTTGGCAACCAATTTTGATTTCTTCTAATCGGCATCATAGTTAAATTCTCCTATATTTTTTGTTAAACATTCTAATTTTTAACCCCTTGCTCCACTGGGGAGCTTCCGAAGTTCACCCTTAGATAATGCAAAGGGTGTGCCAGTCCAAACAGCAGCAGGAAGGTGGAAATTTTGTCCACTTTTACTGCCAATTCCGGATTCCGGACTGACAAATCTGCATTTCTTTATCATTTTCGCAATGAAAGATAATCAGTTTCATTTCGATTGCACATATTTATAAAATAATGTGTATATTTGCAAGCGGATAGAAATATATCCGCCACGCAACCAATTGGATGCCGCGGAAAAAAACAACACTGATTTTTATACACAACATAAAATATGCCTACTCAACAAAGCATCAACAGAATTTCGGTTGAAAACGATCTACGCTACCTGCAGCTGCTCTCCCGGAGTTTTCCGACTATTGCTGCCGCCAGCACGGAAATCATCAACCTGGAAGCCATATTGAACCTGCCTAAAGGCACGGAACACTTCCTGACCGACATACACGGAGAGTATGAGGCCTTCCAGCATGTACTGAAAAATGCCTCGGGCTCCATCAAGCGGAAAGTGCAGGAAATTTTCGGCAACACTTTGCGCGAGAACGAGAAAAAAGAGCTGTGCACGCTTATTTACTATCCGGAAGAGAAAATCATGCTGGTAAAAGCCAAGGAAGACGACATCGACGACTGGTATATCACTACGCTCAACCAACTGGTAAAGGTATGCCAGAACGTTTCTTCGAAGTACACACGCTCGAAAGTCAGAAAATCGCTTCCTGCCGACTTCTCCTACATCATTCAAGAACTTCTTCACGAAACCTCGAATGAACCGAACAAGCAGGCATATATCAACAAAATCATCAGCACCATCATTTCTACGCGGCGTGCCGACGATTTCATCATTGCCATGTGCAACCTAATCCAACGGCTGACCATCGACTCCCTGCACATCGTGGGCGACATATTCGACCGCGGACCGGGCGCACACATCATCATGGACACGTTGTGCAACTATCATAATTTCGACATTCAGTGGGGCAACCACGACCTGCTCTGGATGGGTGCTGCTGCCGGTAACGACAGCTGTATTGCCAACGTAATCCGCATCTGCATGCGCTACGGCATCCTCACGACACTGGAAGAGGGATACGGCATCAACCTGCTCCCGCTTGCCACATTCGCAATGGACACCTACGCCAATGACCCATGCACCGTGTTCGCCGCCAAACAGAAATTTGCCGACAAGACATATACGGAAAAAACGCTGCGCCTCATAGCGCAGATGCACAAGGCAATTGCCGTCATCCAATTCAAGCTGGAAGCGCAAATCATCAAACGCCGTCCGGAATTCAAGATGAACGACCGCCTGCTGCTGGAAAAAATCGACTACAAGCGCGGTGTGTTCTGCTATGAGGGCAAGGAATACGACATGCTGGACAAGGAATTCCCGACCGTATCGCCCGAAAATCCGTATGAACTGACAGAAGAGGAAAAAGAACTGGTGGAAAAGCTCCACAATTCATTCATCAACAGCGAAAAACTGCAAAAGCATATCCGCTGCCTGTTCACCTACGGAAGCATGTACCTGGTATGCAACGACAATCTGATGTTCCATGCCTCGATTCCGTTGGAAAAGGACGGATCTTTCAAGAAAGTAACCATCAACAACAAAAAATATTCAGGCAAGGCTCTGCTCGACAAGGTGGACAACCTGGTAAGAACGGCTTATTTCGACGACAACGACTCGCCGGAAAAGGCTTTTGCACTTGACTATGCATGGTATCTATGGTGCGGACCTGACTCCCCACTGTTCGACAAGAACAAAATGGCGACATTCGAACGCTATTTCATTGCCGACAAGGAACTGCACCGCGAAGAAAAAGGCTACTACTATACGCTCCGCGACCGTGAAGACATCTGCGACAACATTCTCCACGAATTCGGAATTACAAGCGGACATTCGCACATCATTAACGGACATGTCCCGGTGAAGACAATCAAAGGCGAACAGCCGATAAAGGCTAACGGCAAGCTGCTCGTCATCGACGGAGGATTCTCCAAGGCCTATCAGCCGGAAACAGGTATCGCAGGCTACACGCTGGTGTTCCACTCGCGCGCATTGCAGCTCGTTCAGCACGAACCGTTCGAATCACGTCAGAAAGCAATTGAGGAAGGACTGGACATCAAGTCGAATACGTTCCTCGTTGAATTCAACAGCCAGCGACTGATGGTGAAAGACACCGACAAGGGAAAGGAATTGATTACGCAAATCAACGACCTGGAAAAACTTCTTGCCGCTTACCGCCTCGGTCTGCTGAAAGAAAACAACTAAAAGCTACATTGTTTCATTTTTATTTTTAAGGTTTAGGCTGTGCTGGGACTATATCCACGTACAGCCTAATTTCTTTATATCTCAGCCCTACTCCGGCATTTTCCCCTCAAGTATAATGGGCAGCCAGAACCGTTTCATCTTACGCTTGTTCCAGGAATGGCAACCGAATGGCAGACGTCGGCCGTTCCACTTGTAGCACATCGACGGATATTTGTCGAATGCAAACTGCATCGCTTCGCTCACGTCAGGATAACGGAATCCCAATCCGTGCTTGTTGACCTCTACGCTGAAAAACACATCCTCATTAAACGTATGATGATGCTTGACGGTCAGAAAATGACGGACAACGTCGTACAACTGGGTGACGGCACGCAGATGACTGTCGACCTTACGCAATGAGAAACCGCCGTTCCCGACCTTTCCGCGCGTAATCTGGCGGTTGGGACGACCCGTAGCATCACAATATTTTTTCTTCAGCCACGAAGCCAAACGATAGAGCGGCGTTTTGTAAATCGGACGTACCGGCCAGGGAGCTCCGACATAGTCATAACCCTTGCCACACCACTCCAACAATTCATCGCGGAACACATAGGCATCCAGCTGATAAATCAGCACATATTCCGAGGAAGTAAACCGAGAATAAAATTCCTCCGACATCATCAACCGGTTATACCCCGGAATTCCCGCAAAATAAGCGTCGTCAAAGCTCTCAATAGCGTCTACCTTATATCCGGCCAGCAACGATGTCAAATCAAGCGAGCGGGGTTTTACGACAACGATACGGTGTCCGCCCAGAATTTCAAACAGACGGTTGAAAGAAACCTGTTCGAGTTCCGACATCGAAGCCCGATAGAGAGGAACGACAACCGTTACCTTATATTTTTTGTCTACTGTATCCATGTTCCGCATATATTCTACAAAGATAATAAAAGGCAAGAGCTGAGGCAAATGAAAATGGTGTTTTCAAATTTGACGATACCGAGCGGCATCCTATCCTATTAAGACAACGCAAAGCAGGTGCCTAAAAAACCGAAGACCGATATTTTTGCACGAGAACCGCATTCATATCTATCAACCCATAGACATAAAAAATCAGGATTCCCTTTCGGAAACCCTGATTTGATATTTAGCTTTGGACTGTCTCTATTATTCTGCAGCCTTTTCTTCAGCAGCCGGAGTTTCAACTGCAGGAGCAGCTGTTTCAGCAGCAGAAGATTTGCGAGAACGGCGAGTACGAGTTGCTTTCTTCTTTTCAGTCTTGAGCATGTTTTCGTTGAAGTCAACGAGCTCAATGAAGCAAGTCTTAGCGTTGTCACCAAGACGGTTACCAGTCTTGATGATACGAGTGTAACCACCGTTACGGTCTGCAATCTTATTAGCGATTTCACCGAAGAGTTCAGAAACAGCATGTTTGTTTTGCAAGTAGCTGAACACAACACGGCGAGAGTTAGTAGTGTCGTCTTTAGCGCGGTTGATAATCGGCTCAGCGTATTTGCGCAACGCTTTTGCCTTAGCCAAAGTAGTGAAAATTCTCTTGTGCATGATGAGCGAAATTGTCATGTTCGACAACAGTGCATCAAGATGAGCTTTCTTACGGCCTAAATGGTTTACTTTTTTATTATGTCTCATCGTTATTAATCTTTATCTAATTTATACTTTGAAATATCCATTCCGAATGACAGGTTGAGGCTTGCGAGAAGCTCATCAAGCTCTGTCAAAGACTTCTTTCCGAAATTGCGGAACTTCAACAAATCTGTCTTGTTGAACTGAACGAGTTCGCCAAGTGTTTCCACTTCTGCACTCTTCAAGCAGTTGAGCGCACGAACAGAAAGGTCCATATCGACAAGTTTTGATTTGAGAAGCTGGCGCATGTGCAAAATTTCTTCATCGAATTCTTCGTTGCCGTCAGTCTCAGTTGTTTCGAGAGTGATTTTCTCGTCAGAGAAAAGCATGAAGTGATAGATCAAGATTTTTGCAGCTTCTTTCAAAGCATCCTTCGGGTGGATTGATCCGTCAGTAGAAATTTCCAGAATAAGTTTTTCGTAGTCAGTCTTTTGCTCAACACGATAGTTTTCCACCGCATACTTAACATTGACAATCGGCGTATAGATTGAGTCGATTGCAATGACGTCGATAGCATCGTTGTCCTTGGCGTTTTCGTCAGCAGGAACGTAGCCACGACCTTTGTTGATGGTGAAATCCATTGTGAAAGAAGCAACAGTTGGATCTAAATGGCAAATAACCAAATCCGGATTTAGTACTTCAAAACCTGATAGTTCGTTGCCTAAATCACCGGCTGTCAAGACATCTTTACCCGATACGTTGATTTTTCCCGTAGCAGGCTCGTCTGTTTCAACGATATGTTTAAAACGCACTTTCTTCAAGTTGAGAATGATGTTCGTCACATCTTCCTTTACACCCGGGATTGTTGCAAATTCGTGCATCACACCGTCGATACGGATTGACGAAATTGCATAACCCTCAAGTGAAGAAAGCAGGATTCGACGCAGTGCATTACCTACAGTCACACCGTAGCCCGGTTCCAAAGGACGGAACTCGAACTTACCGAAGCGGCTGTCTGCCTCGAGCATTAATACTTTATCGGGTTTCTGAAATGCTAAAATAGCCATGGATATTTACAATTTATTATTTAGAATACAACTCGACGATTGACTGTTCCTTGATATTTTCCGGAATATCTTCTCTTTGCGGAAGGTGAAGCAATTTGCCACCCTTTACATTTTCATCCCATTCAAGCCAAGGGTATTTGCTGTGATTGAATCCAGCCAATGCATCAGCAATGACTTCGAGAGACTTTGATTTTTCGCGCACTGCAACTACATCGCCAGGTTTAACAGAATATGAAGGGATGTTGAGCACACGGCCGTTCACTGTGATGTGACGGTGTGAAACCAACTGACGTGCAGCAGCACGAGTGCGAGCGATTCCTAAGCGATAAACCACGTTGTCAAGGCGTGCTTCGAGCAATTGAAGAAGGATAACACCTGTGATACCCTTAGAGCGGTCTGCCTTGTCGAACAAGTTGCGGAATTGTTTTTCCAAAACACCGTAAGTGTATTTAGCCTTTTGTTTTTCACGCAACTGATTGCCGTATTCAGATGTTTTTCTTCTCTTGTTGGCACCATGTTGACCCGGGGCATAATTTTTCTTTGCGAGGACTTTGTCTTCTCCGAAGATTGCCTCACCGAATTTTCTTGCAATTCTTGTTTTAGGTCCGGTATATCTTGCCATTTCTAATACTTTTAATAATAATTAAAGTTGAATACGAATCTTTCTAGTGCAGCCGCGATTGCAGAGAGGTGGTATAATGCAATCAATCACATCAAAAGATTCTGGTAAATACTAATTTCTGAGATTATACTCTTCTTCTCTTAGGAGGACGACATCCATTGTGTGGAAGCGGAGTTACGTCGATGATTTCAGTAACTTCGATACCTGCACCGTGTACGGTACGGATTGCAGATTCACGTCCGTTGCCTGGTCCCTTAACGTAAGCCTTCACTTTACGCAAGCCAAGGTCATAAGCAACCTTTGCACAATCCTGAGCAGCCATCTGTGCTGCGTACGGAGTGTTCTTCTTTGAACCTCTGAAGCCCATCTTACCAGCGCTTGACCAAGAAATAACTTGTCCTTCGCTGTTAGCTAGGCACACGATAATGTTGTTGAAAGATGAGTGTACGTGGAGTTGACCCATAGCGTCAACCTTGACATTTCTCTTCTTTGCTGCGACTGTCTTTTTTGCCATACTTTAATCTTATTTAGTAGCTTTTTTCTTGTTAGCAACTGTTTTCTTACGTCCTTTGCGAGTACGTGCGTTGTTCTTAGTGCTTTGACCACGAACTGGCAAACCGATACGGTGACGGATACCACGGTAGCAACCGATGTCCATCAGACGCTTGATATTCAATTGGATTTCGCTGCGCAAGTCACCTTCTACTTTGTAGTTTGCGCTGATCACTTCACGAACTTTCGCTGCTTGAGCGTCTGTCCAGTCCTGAACTTTGATATTTTTGTCAACGCCTGCTTTTGCCAAAATTGTATTGGCTGCACTGCGGCCGATGCCAAAGATATAAGTCAGGGCAATTTCTCCTCTCTTATTTTGGGGCAAGTCTACACCAACAATTCTTACTGCCATAAACTATAATGAATTTTTTCGCAAAAATAATAAATTATCCTTGACGTTGTTTATACTTAGGGTTTTTCTTGTTAATTACATATACACGTCCTTTACGTCTAACGATCTTGCTGTCAGGTGTGCGTTTCTTAACTGATGCTCTTACTTTCATATCTGTTTTGTTTTATTTATATCTAAAAGCAATTCGTCCTTTCGTCAAATCGTAAGGTGACATTTCCACTCTTACTTTATCGCCCGGAAGGATTTTAATATAATGCATTCGCATTTTACCGGAAATGTGGGCGGTGATTTCGTGTCCGTTTTCAAGTTCTACACGGAACATTGCATTCGACAACGCTTCCACAATCACTCCGTCTTGCTCTATTGCAGCTTGTTTTGCCATATAATTCGTTTAAATTGATTTATCTTTTAATACGTTTTCTACAAACTCGAATGAAGAAAGGATGTCAGCCTTTCCGTTGCGGATAGCAACCGTGTGCTCAAAATGGGCGGAAGGTTGTCTGTCCTTGGTACGGCATGTCCAGCCGTCGCGCTCAATCACTATATTGCGGCTGCCGAGATTTATCATCGGCTCGATGGCGATACACATTCCGTTTTTCAGCAACGGACCGACTCCGCGGCGACCGTAATTCGGAACGGCGGGCTCCTCGTGGAGTTTCTTGCCGATACCGTGGCCTGTCATTTCCCGGACAACGCTGTAGCCGCGGCGTTCGCAGTATTCCTGAATGGCCTGGCTGATGTGTCCGATGCGGTTGTCTTCTATCGCCTGTTCAATTCCGACATAAAGCGACTCTTTGGTAGTCCGGAGCAAGGCTTTCACCTTTTCGTCAACCTCACCTACGCAGAACGTGTAGGCCGAGTCACCGTTGAATCCGTTTTTCTCAACACCGCAGTCGACCGAAACGATATCGCCGTCGCGCAGCGTGTAGTTGGAAGGAATTCCGTGAACAATCACTTCATTTACGGAAACGCAAAGAGTGTTTGGAAATCCGCCGTAACCCAAGAAACCCGGAATGGCTCCGTTGTCGCGAATGAACTCTTCAGCTATCTTGTCAAGCTTCAGCGTTGTAATCCCCGGAGCTATCCACTTGGCGAGTTCACCGAGCGTCTTCCCTACCAGGAGATTACTTTCACGCATCAACTCTATTTCTTCATCTGTTTTAAGATAAATCATTCCTTAGTCCTTTCGATTAATAGCCGCTACCAGTTGTACGACCTTTTATCTTACCGGATTTCATCAAGCCGTCATAGTGGTGCATCATCAAGTGGCTTTCTACCTGTTGAAGAGTATCAAGCACAACACCTACCATAATCAACAAAGATGTTCCTCCGAAGAACTGTGCAAAATTATGATTAACGCCACAAATGTTTGCGAATGCAGGCATAATGGCAACTATTCCCAAGAAGATTGAACCCGGAAGAGTGATTCTTGACATGATTGAATCAAGATAGTCAGAAGTCTTCTTGCCAGGTTTAACACCCGGAATAAATCCGTTGTTGCGCTTCATGTCTTCAGCCATCTGAGTCGGACGGACTGTGATGGCAGTGTAGAAGTATGTGAACGCCACAATCATAAAGAAATAGATGAGATTATACCAGAAACCTGTCATATCTGTCAATGCACGCACAACAGCCGAACCTTCGCCCTGTGAACCGAAACCGGCAAGAGTCAAAGGAATGAACATGATAGCCTGTGCAAAGATGATAGGCATTACACCGGCAGCATTCACCTTCAATGGGATGTACTGACGGGCACCGCCATATTGCTTGTTGCCTACGATACGCTTTGCATATTGTACGGGCACCTTGCGTGTTCCTTGTACCAACAGAACTGCGCCGAGGATAACAGCAAACAGAACGACGATTTCTACAACAAACATTACAAGTCCACCCTGTGCAGTAGTCAGACGGTTGCTGAATTCCTGAACGAATGCCTGCGGAAGGCGTGCGATGATACCGACAAGGATGATGAACGAAATACCGTTACCGATACCTTTGTCAGTGATACGTTCGCCAAGCCACATGATGAACATACTGCCTGCGGCAAGAATGATAATCATATAGGCCATTGTCCAGAAACCGAAATGAGCATTACCGCCGGCGCTGTTCACCTGAACCTGGAGGTTAACCAGGTAGGCTGGAGCTTGCAAAAGCAGGATAACCACAGTCAGATAACGAGTGTACTGGTTAATCTTCATGTGTCCGCTTTCGCCTTCACGCTGCAACTTCTGGAAAGAAGGCAGCACCATGCCCAGCAATTGGATCACGATGGAAGCCGTGATGTAAGGCATGATACCGAGCGCGAAGATTGACGCCTGCGAGAATGCACCGCCCGAGAACATGTCGAGCAACTGCATCAAGCCGCTGTCCGTAAAATTACGGAGGGCATCAAGCTCGCTCGGGTTGATACCTGGCAGAACCACATAACAACCCACGCGATATACTAGTACCAATAGAAAAGTTACGACAATACGCTTGCGCAAATCTTCTATCTTACTAATGTTCTTTATTGTCTCAATGAATCTCATTGCTTAGAGTTTTTGAATAGAACCGCCGGCGGCTACGATAGCTTCCTCAGCTTTTTTGGAGAAAGCGTTAGCTTCAACATCGACTTTAACGGTCAATGCACCGTTGGCCAAGATTTTTACTTTCTGTTTTCCTGAGATGAATCCTGCTTCAACAAGATTTGCCAAAGTAACTTTAGTCAAATTCTTAGCCTTAGCGAGTTCTTCAATAGTAACAAGGTTAATTGCTTTATACTCTACGCGGTTGATGTTCTTGAAACCGAATTTCGGCACACGGCGTTGCAAAGGCATCTGACCACCTTCGAAACCGATCTTGCGAGAGTAGCCTGAACGCTGCTTTGCACCCTTATGACCACGAGTAGAAGTACCACCCTTGCCTGAACCCGGTCCGCGACCGATTCTCTTACGAGTTGCAGTAGAACCAACAGCTGGTTTTAAATTGCTTAATTCCATATTCTTAATTCTATTATGCGTTCGTTACTTCTACAAGGTGACGAACTCGTTTTACCATACCCAAGATTTGCGGAGTAGCTTCTTTCTCCACTACTTGATTCATTTTTCTCAATCCAAGTGCGTCGAGAGTTCTCTTTTGCACAGCCGGGCAGTTGATTCTGCTCTTTGTTTGCTTAATCTTAATAGTCGCCATAATTTTCATTATTAACCATTAAACACTACATCTAACGACACACCACGGTTCTGAGCCACTGTCATCGGGCTGCGCATTTCGTCGAGCGCATTGAAAGTAGCCTTCACCAAGTTGTGAGGGTTAGAGCTACCCTTTGACTTTGCAAGAACGTCTGTAATGCCGACACTCTCCAATACTGCACGCATAGCACCACCAGCCTTAACACCGGTACCGTGAGAAGCCGGTTTCAAGATAACTTGTGATCCGCCGAATTTTGCAGCCTGTTCGTGAGGAATAGTTCCTTTGTGAACCGGTACGCGAATCAAGTTCTTCTTAGCTGCTTCAACACCCTTAGCGATGGCTGCTGTTACTTCGTTCGCTTTGCCAAGACCCCAGCCTACAATGCCGTTTTCGTTACCTACAACAACAATTGCAGAGAAGCTGAAGGCACGACCACCCTTTGTTACTTTAGTAACGCGGTTGATGGCAACAAGGCGGTCCTTCAATTCGATATCGTTTGTCGATTTTACTCTGTTATTTCTCTTCATAATCGTTAAAATTTAAGTCCGCCGTTGCGAGCTGCGTCTGCCAATGATTTAACTCTACCGTGGAACAAGTAACCGTTACGGTCGAAAACAACTTCAGTGATGCCTGCTGCCAAAGCCTTTTCAGCGATAGCCTGGCCAACCTTAGCTGCCACTTCTGATTTTGTTCCTTCTTCAATACCCTTTGACGATGCTGAAACCAAAGTCTTGCCTTCGCTGTCGTCTACGAGTTGAACATAGATTTGCTTGTTGCTTCTAAACACGGTCATACGAGGACGTTCGGCAGTACCTGACACTTTACCACGAATACGTGTTTTGATTTTATTTCTTCTTTCTTGCTTCGTTATCATGATCGTCTCAAATTTTATTTAGCACTTGCCGATTTACCTGACTTGCGACGAATAATTTCGCCAACAAACTTGATACCTTTACCCTTGTAAGGTTCCGGTTTGCGCAGTGAACGGATCTTAGCACAAACCTGGCCAAGCAATTGCTTGTCGCAAGATTCAAGTATGATCAACGGGTTTTTATTTCTCTCAGTCTTAGCTTCTACCTTCACTTCCGGCGGGAGCTTGAAATATATAGCGTGTGAGTAGCCGAGTGACAACTCGAGAACTTGACCGTTTGAAGTTGCGCGGTAGCCCACACCAACCAATTCCATTTCCTTTTTGTAGCCTTCGGAAACGCCGACAACCATGTTGTGGATCAAAGCGCGAACCAATCCGTGCTGTGAACGGTGTTCGATAGAATCAGACGGACGAGTTACAACGATGTGGTTGTCTTCCAAAGCTACAGTAAGTTCTGAATGGAAGTCCTGAGTAAGTTCACCCTTAGGACCTTTAACAGTTACTACATTATTGTCTACCTTTACAGTAACACCGGCAGGTATTACGATCGGAGCTTTACCAATTCTTGACATAACAATACCTCCTTTTCATTAATAGATATAACATAGAACTTCGCCACCAATCTTTTGAGCTGCTGCTTCCTTATTGGTCATGATTCCTTTCGAAGTAGAAAGGATAGCGATACCCAAACCATTCAAAACTCGCGGCATGTCTTTGTAGCCGGTATATTGACGCAAACCCGGACGGGAAACACGCTTCAGGCATTTGATAGCGTTCACTTTGTCAATCGGGTCATACTTCAAGGCAATCTTGATTGTGCCTCCAGGGGTTTCACCTTCTATAAACTTGTAGTTAAGAATATAGCCTTTTTCGAAGAGAATTTTTGTAATCTCTTTCTTCAAGTTTGAGGCAGGCACTTCTACCACACGGTGCTGTGCCTTAATGGCATTCCTCAATCTTGTCAAATAATCTGCTATTGGATCAGTCATATTATTTTTGTTTAAATTGATCCGGATAGTTCCGGACAATATTTAATACTAATTTTTTTCTCTCGTGTCGCGTATTACCAGCTAGCTTTCTTTACTCCAGGAATCAGACCTGCTGAAGCCATTTCGCGGAATTGAATTCTGGAGATACCGAACTGACGGATATATCCTTTTGGACGACCAGTCAGTTTGCAACGGTTGTGCATGCGGATTGGATTGGCATTCTTAGGAATTGACTGCAACTTCTGAGCTGCTTCGAATGCTTCTGCAGGATCTCCTGTGTTTACAATCTTTTTCAACGCTGCACGTTTCTCTGCATACTTGGCTACGAGTTTAGCTCTCTTCACCTCGCGAGCTTTCATTGATTCTTTTGCCATATCTCTCGATTATTTAGCGTTCTTAAATGGTAAACCGAATTGTTTCAACAAGGCATAACCTTCTTCGTCAGTCTGAGCTGTAGTCACGAATGTGATGTTCATACCCATCAACTTGGAAATAGTATCGATGTTGATTTCCGGGAAAATGATTTGCTCAGTGATACCCAAAGTGTAGTTACCACGGCCGTCCAACTTACCTTCGATACCCTTGAAGTCGCGGATACGAGGCAACGCGATACGGATAAGTCGTTCCAAGAATTCATACATGCGGTCGCGACGCAAAGTCACACGAACACCAATCGGCATTTTTTTACGTACCTTGAAGTTAGAGATATCCTTCTTCGACAATGTCGGAACGGCTTTCTGACCTGTAATGGCTGTAAGCTCGTTGATGGCTGTCTCGATAACTTTCTTGTCGGCAGTTGCCATACCCAAACCTTGATTGATGACAATCTTAGTAAGGCGAGGAACCTGCATCACCGAAGTATAGTTGAACTCTTTCTCAAGAGCCGGTACGATTCTTTCAGTATAGTCTTTTTTAAGAGTTGCGCTGCTCATTACTTAATCTCCTCTCCTGATTTTTTTGAATAACGTACTGTTTTGCCTGCTTCGTCTTTCTTGCGTCCGATGCGAGTCGGCTTGCCACTCTTCGGGTCAAGAAGGTTCAAGTTAGAAACATGAACAGGCGCTTCCATTTTGATAATACCACCTTGCGGGTGCTTTGCACTTGGTTTGGCGCTCTTTGACACCACGTTGATACCTTCAACAATAGCCTTGTTCTTTGAAACAAGAACAGAAAGCACGCGGCCTGTCTTGCCCTTGTCGTTACCGGCGTTTACGTAAACGGTATCACCTTTCTTGATATGTAATTTGCTCATTTCTTTTAATTTTCGAGATTAAAGAACTTCCGGTGCCAATGAGACAATCTTCATGTTAGTTGCACGCAACTCTCTGGCAACTGGGCCGAAGATACGGCTACCGCGGATTTCACCGGCATTATTCAATAACACACAAGCGTTGTCGTCGAAGCGAATGTAGCTGCCGTCCGGACGACGGATTTCCTTCTTTGTTCTAACAACAACTGCCTTAGACACAGTTCCTTTCTTCACATCAGATGACGGGATGACGCTCTTCACTGTTACTACAATGATGTCACCTACCGTAGCATATCTGCGACCTGTGCCTCCTAATACGTGGATACACAATGCTTCTTTAGCACCGCTGTTATCCGCAACAGTCAATCGTGATTCAGTCTGTATCATTATTATTTAGCTTTTTCGATGATTTCTACTAGTCTCCATCTCTTAGTTTTGCTCAAAGGGCGAGTCTCCATCAAGCGAACAGTATCGCCAACGTTGCACTCGTTCTTTTCGTCGTGAGCGTGGTATTTCTTCGTCTTGTTGACGAACTTACCGTAAATCGGGTGTTTTTCCTTCCACTTAACAGCTACAGTGATAGTCTTATCACCCTTGTTACTGGAAACAACCCCAACTCTTTCTTTTCTCAAATTTCTTTTTTCCATGTTACTTGGGATTATTTTTCGTTAAGTTCACGTTTACGCAATTCTGTCTTCATACGTGCAATCATTCTTCTGTCCTGTGTAATCTTTGCAGGATTATCGAGCGGAGAGATAGAGTGATTGATCTTTGTCTGCAGATATTCCTTTTCTGCTACTGCAAGGCGCTCAAGCAATTCTTTTGTGCCAAGTTCTTTGATTTCTACCTTCTTCATAACCTAATTACACATTTTGAGTTGGATCATAATCACGTCTTACGATAAACTTAGTAGTCACAGGCAGCTTCTGTGCAGCCAAGCGCAATGCTTCTTTTGCAATGTCATAGCTTACGCCTTCGACTTCGATCAAGATACGTCCCGGAGTAATTGGACAAACGAAACCTTCAGGGTTACCTTTACCTTTACCCATACGCACTTCAGCAGGCTTCTTAGTAATTGGTTTGTCAGGGAAGATGCGAATCCAGATTTGACCCTGACGTTGCATATAACGTGTCACTGCCACACGAGCCGCTTCAATCTGACGGCCAGTAATCCATTTAGATTCCAGTGACTTTATACCGAACGAACCAAAAGCCAACTGATTGCCGCGATGAGCCAAGCCCTTCATACGGCCCTTTTGTTGTCTTCTGAATTTAGTTTTCTTTGGTTGTAACATTGTTCTGTAATTTCAAGTCGGTTAGATTATTTTTTGTTCTTCTCACGGAAGCCGCCTTTTTTGCCACGGCCACCACCGTTATTGCCTCCACGGTTTTCCTTTGCATTGTTGACAAACGAAGGAGCCAAGTCGCGCTTGCCGTAAACTTCACCGCGGCAAATCCAAACTTTAACACCTACGATACCAACCTTTGTCAAAGCTTCAACCAAAGCGTAGTCGATATCAGCGCGGAGTGTGTGTAGCGGAGTACGTCCTTCTTTGAACATTTCAGAACGCGCCATTTCAGCACCGTTCAAACGGCCGCTCACTTGAACCTTGATACCTTCAGCGTTGGCACGCATTGTTGATGCGATAGCCATCTTAACGGCACGACGGTAAGCGATTTTGCCTTCAATCTGACGGGCGATATTGCTTGCTACAATCTGTGCATCCAATTCCGGACGCTTAACTTCGAAGATATTAATCTGAACATCCTTGTCAGTGATCTTCTTCAACTCTTCTTTCAACTTGTCAACTTCCTGACCGCCTTTACCGATGATCAAGCCCGGACGAGATGTGCAGACAGTGATTGTGATAAGTTTAAGAGTTCTTTCAATGACGATACGAGATACACTTGCTTTTGCCAGGCGAGCATTAAGATACTTACGGATCTTTGAGTCCTCAAGCAAATAATCACCGTAATTTCTACCACCATCTTTTCCGATCCAGTTAGAATCCCAACCTCTGATGATGCCTAAGCGATTGCTTATTGGATTTACTTTCTGTCCCATTTCTTATGCTTCCTTTTTAGCGTTATTATCTATTGTACCGATGAACAATGTAACGTGGTTTGAACGTTTACGGATTCTGTATCCTCTACCCTGAGGAGCTGTGCGTAAACGCTTCAACATCGGAGCGCAATCTACAAAGATTGTGGTAATATACAACTCTCCGTTTTCAGCTTTACGCTCGTTTTTTTGTTCCCAGTTGGCGATAGCCGAGCGAAGCAACTTTTCAACTTTAGCAGCAGCTTCCTTATTTGAGAACTTGAGAACGCCCAATGCTTTGAACACCTCCATACCGCGTACCATGTCAGCTACCAAGCGCATCTTACGGGGAGAAGAAGGCACGTTGCGCAATTTTGCGCCATACAAAGCCTTTTGAGCTTCTTTTATTTTTTCGGCTGAGTTTCTTTTTCTTACACCCATTGTATTTAATTCTTTTTTATTTCTAAAAAACTGTTATCCCTGCCCATTATTTTTTCTTGTTACCTGCATGGCCACGGAAGATGCGTGTCGGAGCGAATTCGCCCAATTTGTGACCTACCATGTTTTCAGTAACATATACCGGGATAAATTTATTTCCATTGTGCACAGCGAAAGTGTGACCTACAAATTCCGGAGCAATCATTGAAGCGCGTGACCAAGTCTTGATTACAGACTTCTTGCCTGTTGCTTCCATTGCTGCCACCTTCTTGTCAAGCTTTACGCTAATGTATGGGCCCTTTTTTAATGATCGACTCATAAATCTACTAATTAGTTAGTTTACTTTTTTCTTCTTTCAATAATATACTTTGAAGAATGCTTCTTAGGTGCACGTGTCTTAAGACCCTTAGAGTACAAGCCTTTACGTGAACGTGGGTGACCTCCGGAAGCACGTCCTTCACCACCACCCATCGGGTGATCAACCGGGTTCATTACAACACCACGGTTGCGAGGACGAAGACCCAACCAGCGTGAACGACCAGCTTTACCAGAACGTTCCAATGCGTGGTCTGAGTTTCCAACTACACCAACTGTAGCTTTACAAGTAGCCAAAATTTTGCGAGTTTCTCCTGAAGGCAACTTAACGATTACGTAGTCGCCGTCGCGAGAAGTCAGCTGTGCAAACGTACCGGCCGAACGAACCATGAAGGCTCCCTGACCAGGACGCAATTCAATGTTATGAATTAAAGTACCAACAGGTATTTTGCTTAGTGGAAGAGCGTTCCCCACCTCTGGTGCGGCGTTCTCCCCACTCATAACTGTAGCGCCAACTTGCAAACCGTTGGGTGCAATTATGTACGCCTTTGAACCATCAACGTAATAAAGCAATGCGATACGAGCCGAACGGTTCGGGTCATATTCGATTGATTTTACTGTCGCCGGCACACCGTCTTTTGTTCTCTTGAAGTCGATCAGACGATATTTACGCTTGTGGCCACCGCCGACATAACGTGTCGTGCGATGACCTTCAGCGTTGCGTCCGCCTGTAGATTTTTTACCGACTGTAAGAGATTTCTCTGGTGTACTTGCAGTGATCTCATCGAATACACCAATAACTTTGTGTCTCTGCCCCGGTGTTGTGGGCTTTAATTTTCTTACTGCCATTTTTTCTATTAAATATTGCTATAAAAATCTATAGTTTCACCTTCTGCTACTGTCACGAGAGCTTTCTTGAAAGCAGCTACCTTACCGCTGATAAGGCCAGCCTTTGTGTAACGTGACTTTTTCTTGCCGTCGTAGTTCATTGTATTTACGTCAACTACCTTAACTCCATACAGACTTTGAACAAGATTTTTGATTTGAGCCTTGTTAGCCTCAGGAGATACGCGGAACGTATAGCGATTCTGCTTTTCGCTGATCGCTGTTGCCTTTTCGGTAACTACCGGTTTGATCATTATTTCCATTTTTTATACCTCCAATTAGTTAAAAGTTATTAATCACAGCTACGCTGCTTTCGCTCAAAACCAAAGACTTATTGTCAAGAATTTTGTAAGTATTTAGGTCCGAAGCAGTTACAATTTCCACATTTGGCAAATTGCGAGCAGACAAAAATACATTTTTATTTTGACCTGCTAAAACCAAAAGTGCCTTTTTATCAGCAACTTTGATATTTTTAGCAAAATTTACGAATTCTTTAGTTTTCGGTGCTTCGAATGTGAAATCTTCAACTACGATAATCTGATTCTCCTGAGCCTTGTAAGACAATGCAGACTTACGAGCGAGTTGTTTCACTTTCTTGTTAAGCTTGAATTCGTAATTGCGAGGACGCGGACCGAAGATACGGCCACCGCCAACCAATACCGGAGACTTGATATCACCGATACGTGCGCCGCCACCGCCTTTTTGCTTGTGCAACTTGCGTGTACTTCCGGCAATTTCGCTTCTTTCTTTAGACTTGTGTGTACCCTGACGCTGGTTTGCCATATATTGCTTTACATCAAGATATACGACATGTTCGTTCGGCTCGATGCCAAATACGCTGTCGTTCAGCGTTACTTTGCGTCCGGTATCTTCTCCTTTAATGTTATATACTGCAACTTCCATTATTTCTCAATTAAAACGATTGAACCTTTGCTTCCCGGAATAGAACCTTTGATCATCAAAATGTTGTGTTCCGGAATTACTTTTAACACTTTGAGGTTTTGGACAGTCACACGTTCGTTACCAGTCTGACCTGCCATGCGCATTCCCTTGAATACTTTTGCAGGGTAAGAACAAGCACCGATAGAACCCGGAGCACGCAAACGGTTGTGCTGACCGTGAGTTGACTGACCTACTCCACCGAAGCCGTGACGCTTAACTACACCTTGATATCCCTTACCTTTTGAAGTACCGATGATATCAACAAATTCTGCACCTTCGAAAAGGGCTACTGTCAATTCATCTCCAAGTTTGTAGCTTTCATCAAAACCTTTGAACTCGGCCAAGTGTCTCTTGGGTGTTACGCCTGCTTTCTTGAACATGCCGGCTTCTGCCTTGTTTGTGTGCTTCTCTTTCTTGTCTTCGAAGCCCAACTGCAATGCAGCATAACCGTCTTTTTCAACTGTCTTTACCTGAGTAACTACACAAGGACCTACTTCGATAACAGTGCACGGTACATTCTTACCGTCGGCACTGAATACGGATGTCATTCCGATTTTCTTTCCTAATAATCCTGGCATTTCTCTAAAAATTTAATTTAATTCCTGATTTAAAACTAACTTACGCCTTGATGTCAACATCAACACCGCTCGGCAATTCAAGCTTCATGAGAGCATCGATAGTCTTAGCTGTTGAGCTGTAGATGTCGATAAGTCTCTTGAACGATGACAATTGGAATTGCTCACGCGACTTCTTGTTTACGAAAGTCGAACGGTTGACTGTGAAAATTTTCTTGTGTGTTGGCAATGGAATTGGGCCGCATACAACAGCACCTGTAGCCTTCACTGCCTTTACAATCTTCTCAGCTGACTTGTCAACCAAGTTGTGATCGTAAGATTTTAGCTTAATTCTGATTTTTTGGCTCATATTGTTTTAATAAAAATTATTTCAATAAATCTACTCTACCTTGGCATTCTGTCAATACTTGTTTAGCGATTGACGAACCTACTTCAGCATAGTGAGAGAATGACATTGTTGAAGTTGCACGACCTGATGTGATAGTACGCAATGCAGTTACATAACCGAACATTTCAGCAAGAGGAGCTTTCGCTTTAACGATACGTGCACCGCTGCGGCTTGTTTCCATGCCTTCAACCTGGCCACGACGCTTGTTCAAGTCGGAGATAACGTCACCCATGCTTTCTTCCGGAGTAACAACTTCAATCTTCATGATCGGCTCCATCAAAACCGGACCTGCCTTTTCGCAAGCTTTCTTGAATGCCTGGATAGCACAGAGTTCGAATGACAACTGGTCAGAGTCAACCGGGTGGAAAGAACCGTCGATTACAGTTACTTTCAATTGTTCTACCGGATAACCTGCAAGAACACCGTTCTTCATAGCTGTCTGGAAACCTTTCTGGATTGACGGGATGAATTCCTTAGGAATGTTACCACCCTTAACTTCGTCAACGAACTGCAAGTTGCCTTCGAAACCTTCGTCAACCGGTTCAACGCGAACGATGATGTCGGCGAACTTACCGCGACCACCAGTCTGCTTCTTGAACACTTCACGAAGTTCAACAGGTTGTGTGATGGCTTCCTTGTATGTTACTTGAGGACGGCCCTGGTTACATTCAACCTTGAATTCACGACGCAGACGGTCGATGATGATATCCAAGTGAAGCTCACCCATACCGCTGATAACTGTTTGGCCAGTTTCTTCGTTTGTCTGTACGCGGAATGTCGGGTCTTCTTCAGCAAGCTTCTGCAAGCCAACGCCAAGTTTGTCGAGGTCTTTCTGAGTCTTAGGCTCAACTGCAATACCGATAACCGGATCTGGGAAGTCCATAGCTTCGAGTACAATCGGATGTGCTTCGTCGCAGAGAGTATCACCAGTACGGATATCCTTGAAACCTACACCTGCACCGATATCACCGCAGCCGATGAAGTCTTTCGGGTTCTGCTTGTTTGAGTGCATCTGGAACAGACGAGAGATACGTTCCTTCTTGCCAGAACGGCTGTTGAATACGTAGCTACCAGCGTCGATTTGACCAGAGTAAACGCGGAAGAAGCAAAGACGACCTACATACGGGTCAGTTGCAATCTTGAATGCCAATGCACTCATCGGTTCGCTTGTCGACGGTTCGCGTCTTTCTTCCTTCTCTGTATCACCTACAGCGTGACCTACTACTGCACCTGAGTCAAGCGGGCTTGCCAAGTAAGCGCAGACAGCGTCCAACAGACATTGAACACCCTTGTTCTTGAATGAAGAACCGCAGATCATCGGAACGATATCCATAGTCAAAGTAGCCTTGCGGATAACTGTGCGGATTTCGTCTTCTGTGATTGTTGAAGGATCGTCGAAATATTTTGCCATGAAGTCGTCGTCGTATTCGGCGATTGTTTCAAGCATCTTGTCGCGCATTGATTCGCATTCGTCCTTCAATGAAGCCGGAATTTCTTCCACGCTGTATTCAGCACCCATTGTTTCGTCGTGCCAGAACAAAGCCTTCATTGTAACGAGGTCAACTACGCCCTTGAAAGTTTCTTCAGCACCGATTGGAACCTGGATAGCTACCGGGTTGGCACCGAGAACGTCGCGCACCTGACGAACTACTTCGAAGAAGTTTGCACCTGAACGGTCCATTTTGTTTACATAACCGATACGAGGTACGTTATACTTGTCAGCTTGACGCCATACAGTTTCAGACTGAGGTTCAACACCACCTACTGCACAGAATGCTGCAACGGCACCGTCGAGGATACGGAGTGAACGTTCTACTTCCACAGTAAAGTCAACGTGTCCCGGAGTGTCAATCAAGTTGATTTTGTACTTGTTGCCAGCATAGTTCCAATATGTAGTAGTGGCAGCTGATGTAATAGTGATACCACGTTCCTGTTCTTGTTCCATCCAGTCCATTGTTGCAGCACCGTCGTGCACTTCACCGATTTTGTGAGTCAAACCAGTGTAGAACAGGATACGTTCAGAAGTTGTAGTCTTACCGGCATCGATGTGAGCCATGATACCGATATTTCTAGTCAGCTTAAGTTTGTCGTCTATATTAGCCATTGTAAATCTCTATTTGATGAAATTAAAATCTAAAGTGAGCGAATGCACGGTTAGCTTCTGCCATACGGTGCATATCTTCTTTACGCTTGAAAGCACCGCCTTGTTCGTTGAAAGCATCTACGATTTCTGCAGCGAGTTTGTCGCTCATAGTCTTGCCTCCACGTTTGCGTGCGAAGTTGATTAGATTTTTCATTGAAATAGATTCCTTACGATCCGGGCGGATTTCAGTAGGAACTTGGAATGTCGCTCCACCCACACGACGTGATTTAACCTCTACTTGAGGAGTGATGTTTTCCAACGCTTTTTTCCAGATTTCGAGCGCTGTTTTTTCTTCGTTCGGCAATTTTGACTTCACAGTCTCAAGTGCGCTATAGAAAATGGTGTAAGCGGTGTTTTTCTTTCCGTCATACATCAAGTGGTTCACAAATTTTGAAACACGAGTATCACCGAACACAGGATCCGGCAACACAATTCTTTTTTTAGGTTTAGCCTTTCTCATTTTTAAATCAAATTTGTTTTTGTTCGTTTGGTTGCTTTTAGCATCTTCAACAGCCTACTCTTATGCTGTTTACTCCGCCGAATTTTTCAATCCAATAAACAAAAACTAAGTTTTAACTCGTTTTGTTTATCTCTCTGCGTTTGTGCTTGGGGTCAATGATTATTTTTTACCCTTTGCAGCTGGAGCAGCTCCTGGTTTTGGACGTTTTGCACCGTATTTAGAACGACGCTGTGTTCTTCCTGCAACTCCTGCAGTATCCAATGTACCTCTGACAATGTGGTAACGTACACCTGGAAGGTCCTTAACACGACCGCCACGTACCATTACGATTGAGTGTTCTTGCAAGTTGTGACCTTCACCCGGGATATAAGAGTTCACCTCTTTACCGTTAGTCAATCTTACACGGGCAACTTTACGCATTGCCGAATTAGGTTTCTTAGGAGTTGTTGTGTAAACACGAACGCAAACACCACGGCGTTGCGGACAGCTGTCCAATGCCGGTGACTTGCTCTTGTCTTCCAATGCTACACGTCCTTTTCTTACTAATTGCTGAATTGTAGGCATCTTAGTTCTTTTTGTTTCTTATTACTATTAATTAAATCTAAAGTTTCGTTTTTGACGGATTTACATCTTTATGGTATTGACACTTTTTGCCCATAATTTTCAAGGCCTTGCTAAACCACTCGGATGCCTATCCGAAAAGCGTTGCAAAGATACACACTAAATTCCTATCTGCCAAATGTTTTTAGTCCCCTCTTATATAGTAATGAGCCAATATGCCTATTCTATGCGGTTTTTACGTTTTAAGCAACTGAATTATTTAACAATACATATAGATATATTATTTATTTTTAACTATGTTATAAAACACATTTATGTCCAATTAGCAAGATTCACCACAAAATCGTCCGATTCTTGAAACAATTTACTAACTTTGGAAATCAAATTCATTGAAGTTATGGAACAACTGAACGTCATTCTTTTCGACGCTAAGGATACGTGGACCGATTTGCTCCCGATTTCCTATACACGCCCCCTTGCCGATGTCCGTTTCGGCATCCTCACGATACGTGAGAAATGGGAAAAGCACATTCCGCAGGCATCTTTCTCCTATCTGACGAAGGACTACCTGCGCGTGAAGTTTCCGATGAACGAAGCAGCCGACAATCTTTTCATAGCCGGCAACATCTGCCCCGACCCGCAGCTGACCGCCGCACTGCTGGCATTGAAGCCGGGCGAAGCCCTCGCCACCGACAACTGCCTGCTGGGCTATCGCGGAACCTTTACCGATTTCGAAAACCAGAATTTTGCACAGAAGCTGAACTACGAAGGCGAAACATTCGGAATACACCAGCTCTACGACATATTCCTTTATAACGACCGCGCCATGGCTGCCGACTATCCGCTCGTCGTAGCGGGCCACGAGTCACAGCCGCTCAGCAAAACCTGCACCGTTGTCGGGCCGACTCATTTCGACGACGGAACACCTACAATTTTCATCGAGGAAGGTGCATGGGTGGAAGCCGCTACGTTCAACACCACAAACGGCCCTATATATATAGGTAAAGAAAGCACCGTTATGGAAGGCTCCTGCATCCGCGCCCCGTTCGCTGCCGCCGAGCACTGCTATGTGAACATGGGTTCAAAAATCTACGGAGCCACGACGCTCGGACCGTACTGCAAAGTCGGAGGAGAACTGAACAACGTTGTAATGATGGGCTACAGCAACAAGGCGCACGACGGATTCCTCGGAAATGCCGTCATCGGCGAATGGTGCAACCTCGGTGCAGGAACCAACGCGTCGAACCTGAAGAACGACTATACAGAAATCAAACTGTGGAACTACCGCGCACACCGCTTCGTCAAAACCGGTCTTCAGTTCTGCGGCCTGATTATGGGCGATCACTCGAAGGCGGGCATCAACTGCATGTTCAACACGGCCACCGTCATCGGTGTCGGTGTCAATGTCCACGGAGCCGGATTCCCGCGTAATTTCGTGGCCTCATTCTCCGAAGGCAGCGTTGCCGGCTATACCGACGTGTCGATGACGAAGTTCTTCGACATAGCCAAACGCGTGATGGCACGCCGCAACATCGAACTCAGCGAAGTCGACAAGGAAATATTCTACTCCATCTACAACATTGCCGACAACTACAAATAAAAAACAGAACAAGGGCGGTGCAAAAAACCACATGCACCGCCCTTGCTGTATACTGACGTTACGAAAATATCAGTTGCTGTTTTTCTTTCCGTACCACCGTCTGAAAATACGCCATTGCTTCTTGACATGGGCATAAACCACCGGTATGCGCGGATTGACCGAACCGGAAAGCGGATTGGTGATTGCCGGAAGTTCGTGTCCCTCTCCAAGCTGGTCGGGATATACCACCATAAGGCTCGTATTGGCAAAATAACGGCTGATTTGAGAAGCAAGATGCTCAAAAGAACTCAGATAGGACATCGTTCCGCGGCGGGCACTGACAATGACCAGCAGGTGGTCATAGTTCACTTCCGTCGACAGCAACAGTAGGTCATCCCAACTCTCCATCAGGTTCAGGCGCACCGTGTCGGAAGCGGCCTTAGAACCCAACAGACGGCGGATATACTCCAAAGTCTGTGCTGCGGCGTGGAAGTAGATGCGGCAACCAAGTTCGCTGCTGAGCTTGCCCATCTGTCTCACCCATTTCGAAAAACCGCTTTCATACTCCGCATTCGGCGGCACAGCCACTACGATACGGCGAATCGTATTGAGCGGCATCAACATTTTTACGATTATTATTTCCCTGCTGATTTCCGTCAGCAAGGTTTCTGTCAGATTACCGAGAAACGAGTCAATGATATTCGACTTCCGGTGCAGACCGATAATCACATCCGTGGCCTCAATTTCTTTTTGCGTATGCACGATACCCGAAGCGATGTTCAGGTCATAGCGGCTCAACAGCTGCAAAGGCACGTCGACGGCACTGGCAATTCTGCCCGCCTTTTCCAACGACATTTTTCCCTGCCGCAGACGCGAGTCGGTATTGTTGTCGTTTATCACGTTCAGCGCATACAGATTGTTTTTCTGACGACTGTCGCGTATCACCAGCGCAAGACTGACCAGATAATTGATGGTTTCCGGATTACCCACCGAAATCAGTATCCGTTCCTTTTCTTCCTTCTGCGAAATGTCGTCAGTCTTGTCAGCCTCGGCCATAGCCAGTTTTTTGGCTGCACGCTCGGTCATAAACGAGCTGACAACGCAGGTGACAAGAATCAGCACAATGGTACCGTTCAGCACATCATCGTTCAGCAGACGTTCCCCGTTGTCGAGTATAATGTTATAGCCAACAAGCACAGCCGCCAGCGTTGCCGCAGCCTGCGCGTTACTCAATCCGAATATCAGTTCGCGTTCTATTTTTTCAAGACGGCAAATCTTCTGTGTCAGGAAAGCCGCAATCCATTTGGTGATAAGAGCCATCACAATCATCACGCCGGCCACCTTCATCGATTCTACATGTCCGAAGAAAACCCGCACGTCGATAAGCATACCAACACCAATCAGGAAATAGGGAATGAACAGAGCGTTGCCCACAAATTCCAGATGGTGCATCAGTGGAGAAACCCGCGGAATCAGTCGGTTCAGCACCAATCCGGCGAGAAAGGCGCCCAAAATACCTTCCATTCCGATAAGTTCCATCAGCCCGGCGGCAAAGAACACCATCGCCAGCACAAAGATGAACAGCACCACCCCATTGCTGTACTGACGGAAGAACCAGCGCCCGATACGCGGGAACAGATAGACTATCGCACCGCCGACAAGCATCACATTAATAATAATCCACAGCCATCCCAACGAACCGGCTTCCTCACCCTTGAACATACCGCCGATAATGGCAAGCACAAGAAGGGTCAGCGTGTCGGTCACGGCCGTTGCACCTACTGCAATGCTGACGCTCCGATGTCGGGATATGCCGTAGCGGATGACTATCGGATAGGCAACCAGCGTATGCGAGGCATACATACTTGCCAGAAGCAAAGAAGTCAGGACACTGTATTTCAACACATATATATTACTGAGGAATCCGAGCACCATAGGGACAATGAACGCCATAAGTCCAAGCGTGACGGCCTTTCCCCGGATGCTCTTGAAGTTTTCCATGTTCATTTCCAGTCCGGCAAGGAACATGATGTAGAATAGCCCCACCTGGCCGAACAGTTCAAAACTGCTGTCGCGCGCCAGAATGTTCAGGCCGTGTTCCCCGACAATCACACCGGCGAAAATCATACCGATAATGTGCGGGATATTGAATTTTCCGAGCACAATGGGTGCCAACAGGATAATGCAAAGCACAAGGAAGAAAATCCATGTGGGGTCGGTTATCGGGAATGTTATATTAAAAAGTGCATCCATTCAATCAAACTGTGTTAGTCAGTTATACACCAAAATGCCCCCGCACGGCTAATCATAGGATACGCATAGCAGTAGACACAAGCAAATTTACAAATTTTGGCAATAATAACGAAACAGCCGGGGATAAAAAATCACGATGCCGCCATTCTTCCTCTATTTTGCACTTTGAAATGATAAAAACCTATAATTCTGCAACTTTTTCACCAAAAACTTAAAAACTTCAAGACTTTTGTTAGCTTATTCCTATAAATATTTGTACTTTTGCAACCAAATCACATTCTAATCAATTAAATTAAAAGATATAACGTAAAAACTGATTGAAAAAATGAAAGTAGCTATTGTTGGCGCCAGCGGTGCCGTAGGACAAGAATTCCTGCGCGTTCTGGATGAACAGAATTTCCCTATCGACGAACTGATGCTTTTCGGCTCTAAACGCAGTGCCGGACGAACTTACACGTTCAAAGGCAAAGAGTACGTTGTGAAAGAACTCTGCCACAACGATGACTTTAAAGGTGTCGACATAGCGTTCACATCAGCCGGTGCAGGAACTTCAAAAGAATTTGCAAAAACCATCACCAAGTACGGAGCCATCATGATTGACAACTCCAGCGCATTCCGCATGGACGACGACGTGCCTTTGGTTGTTCCGGAAGTGAACGGCGACGATGCCTTCAACACTCCGCGCAACATCATTGCCAACCCGAACTGTACGACAATCCAAATGGTTGTGGCATTGAAGGCCATCAACGACCTTTCGCCAATCAAGTCTGTACACGTTTCCACTTATCAGGCTGCCAGCGGTGCAGGTGCTGCTGCCATGGATGAGTTGGTAAACCAATACAAGGAACTGGCAGAAGGCAAGGAACCGACCATTGAAAAATTTGCTTACCAGTTGGCCTACAACGTAATTCCTCATATCGACGTGTTCATGGACAACGGCTACACGAAAGAGGAAATGAAGATGTACCACGAAACAAAGAAAATCATGCATGCTCCGGAGCTGAACGTAAGCGCAACTTGTGTACGTGTTCCGGTAATGCGCGCTCACAGCGAAGCCATCTGGGTGGAAACTGAACGTCCCATCAGCGTGGAAGAAGCCCGTGAAGCCTTCAGCAAGGCAAACGGTGTTGTCGTAATCGACAATCCTGCCAACAAGGAATACCCGATGCCGCTCTTCGTGGCTAATCAGGACCCTGTTTACGTTGGCCGCATCCGTAAGGACCTTACCAACGAAAAAGGTCTGTCGTTCTGGGTTGTAGGCGACCAAATCAAGAAAGGTGCCGCCCTCAACGCCGTACAGATTGCACAATACATGATTGCAAACAAGAAATAAATCTCTCGCCACTTTATGATACAAGGCTGCCGCTCGAAAGAGAATCGGCGGCCTTTTTTCTTTTTTGCCGCAGGCTGTTGGCAGATGACAGCTATTTTATTAATTTTGTATTGTTACCATTAAAAAACATAAAAACCGTTAATACCCTGCAAAATGAAAAAACTATTCCTCATCGTCGCAGCTTTTGCCCTACTGTTCAACACACAGGCACAAGTACCCTACGCTCCGACAGAATCCAACCTACAGGCACGGACAGAATTTCAGGACGCCAAATTCGGAATCTTTATCCACTGGGGACTTTATGCCATGCTCGCCACCGGCGAATGGACAATGACCAACAAGAATATCAATTATAAGGAATATGAAAAGCTTGCCGACGCCTTCTATCCCCACAATTTCAATGCAAAGGAATGGGTTGACGCCATCAAGGGCTCGGGAGCAAAATATATCTGCTTCACATCGCGCCACCACGAAGGTTTCTCGATGTGGGACACCGACCAGTCCGACTACAATATCGTTGATGCCACTCCTTATGGAAAAGACGTGGTGCGCCAGCTTGCCGACGAATGCAGCCGTCAGGACATGAAACTGCATCTCTATTACTCACTCATCGACTGGTGGCGCGACGATGCTCCGCGAGGCCGCACTGGGTTGGGCACAGGCCGACCGGGTACAGCCATAAGCTATCCGCACTATTACGAATTCATGAAAAACCAACTGACGGAACTGCTGACCAACTACGGAGAAATCGGTGCCATCTGGTTTGACGGCGTATGGGACCAGGACCGCAATCCTAATTTCGACTGGAAACTGCGCGGACTCTACGACCACATCCATAACCTGCAGCCGGCATGCCTTGTCGGCAACAATCACCATCTCGAACCATTTGAAGGAGAAGACATTCAGATTTTCGAACGCGACCTTCCGGGAGAAAACACCGCCGGACTTTCGGGACAAGCCATCAGCCGACTGCCGTTGGAAACCTGCGAGACAATGAACGGAATGTGGGGGTACAAAATCACGGACCTCAACTACAAACCGACCGCCGAACTCATCCGCTATCTGGTGCGTGCTGCCGGACGCAACGGCAACCTGCTGCTGAACATCGGCCCGCAACCCGACGGACGACTGCCGGAAACAGCCGTCGAACGACTGCGTGAAATGGGCGAATGGCTCGGGAAATACGGAGAAAGCATCTACGGAACCCGTGGCGGAGAAATCGCACCGCATCCGTGGGGCGTAACCACACGCAAGGACAACAAACTCTATGTCCACATCCTCGAACTGGCCGACAATGCCCTGTTCCTTCCGGTGGCAGGAAAAGTGAAATCCGCCCGCTGCCTGAACAACGGTGAAGCCGTCAAGTTCGACAAGGTCAAGGACGAAGGCATCGTTGTACGGCTGTCCAACGTACCGAAAGACATCGACAGAATCATTGAATTAACCTTTTAACCCTTAAGTCATTACTGCCCAATACAAATTACAGATAAAACAACCAGAGATATGGCAGAAACCAACCGCATAGAATATAAAAGAGAGCTGACTCCGGAACTCGACATCGAGAAGGAAATTGTTGCCTTTCTGAATTACAAGGAAGGAGGATACATCTATATCGGCATTGATAAAGACGGAGCAACTGTGGGGGTTAAGGATGTAGATGATTGCATGCTGAGATTGAAAGACCGCATCAAGCATAATATATTTCCTTCCGCAATGGGTCTGTTTGACATTGCTGAAGAACAAAAGGATGGACATAGTATTATCAAAATCACAATAGCAAGCGGAATTGAGAAACCTTATTTCAAAACGAAATATGGAATGACACCTCGCGGAGCTTATTTACGGGTGGGAACATCGGCAGAACCTATGCCTCAGGAACAGATTGACCGTCTGTTTGCCATGCGAACACGCAATTCCATCGGACGCATAGTGTCCAACCGACAGGATTTGAGTTTCGAGCAATTACGTATCTATTATGATGAACGAGGCAAAAGGCTTAACGACAGTTTCAAACGAACATTGGAATTACTTACAGAAGATGGGAAATACAATTATGTTGCCTATCTTTTGGCAGATGAGAATGGTAATTCAATCAAAGTAGCAAAATATTCAAGCCTTGACCGCTGTGAATTGGAAGAAAATAACGAGTACGGATATTGCTCACTCATTAAAGCAACCAAAAGTGTATTGGCAAAATTGGATATCGAAAACAAGGTAGCCGCCACTATAACACCTATGGAACGCATCGAAACTCCTTTGTGGAATAAGGTTGCTTTGCGCGAAGCTGTAATCAATGCAATAGTGCATAATGATTACTCTTTTGAAGTTCCGCCCAAATTTGAGATATTTCCCGACCGACTTGAGATAACCTCGGCCGGCCGTTTACCGGAATCTCTTACAAAAGAGGAATTCTTCAATGGTATATCCATTCCACGCAACAAAGAACTGATGAGAATTTATCGAGATTTGGAGTTGGTTGAGTCGTTAGGGTCAGGAATTCCCCGTATTCTAAAGGCATACAGTGAAGACTGCTTTAAATTTACTGATAATTTTATTCGTATAACATTTCCAATAAACACCCAAAACCATGCAAGTGACCATGCAAGTGACCATGCAAGTGACCATGCAAGTGCACAAGTCAAAAAACTCGTTTCTATTTTAGTCGGAGAAAAAGGACGTTCGGAATTGCAAGATTTATTGTCAATCAGGAATAGAGACTATTTCAGAACGGACTATCTCAACCCTGCAATAAATCAAGGTTATGTAGAACTGACAATCCCCGACAAACCCAATAGTCAAAACCAAAAATATCGTCTTACAGCAAAAGGTTTGGCATTGAAGAATACCTTAAAATATGATAAGTAAATTCCTGTTCAATACAATTATACTAAGTGCAAATTTAATTTCTTAACTCGTCCACTAATAAGCGGACATTAGTAACCTCTGATATGAAAAAACTCTTTGCAATTCTGCTATTGCCGCTGCTGCTTGCCGCCTGCAGCAAGACCGATCCCTATTGGGAACGTGTAAACAATGATTTTGAATACAAAAAAACACAACTCGCCGAAGGCAACCTTTTCTCCATTTTCGACACGAAAATGAGTTCCGAAGAACGGAAAGCCATGACCTTTCTCTATGCCTACATGACTATAGGTGACATCACCGACTACAGCGGTGAGTTCTATCTGGCGAATGTGCGCAGCGCGTTTGCCACCCGCACGGAAACCAAATGGGGAGAAACGGTCCCCGACCAATTGTTCTATCACTTTGTCCTGCCCGTACGCGTGAACAACGAAAGCCTCGACAGCGCACGCTTCGTGTTCCACGACGAACTGATGCCGCGCATCAAGGACCTGTCGATGTACGATGCCGTGCTGGAAGTGAACCACTGGTGCCACGAAAAGGCAAACTACCAGCCCTCCGATGCACGGACAAGTTCTCCGCTGGCCACAGTCAAAACCGCTTATGGCCGCTGCGGTGAAGAGTCGACATTCCTGGTTGCAGCACTGCGCTCGGTCGGCATTCCGGCACGCCAGGTCTACACTCCGCGCTGGGCACATACCGACGACAATCATGCCTGGGTGGAAGCCTGGGTCGACGGCAAATGGTATTTTCTCGGTGCCTGCGAACCGGAACCGGTGCTTAACCTCGGATGGTTCAACGCTCCGGCAAGCCGCGGAATGCTGATGCACACGAAGGTGTTCGGCTACTACGAAGGTCCGGAAGATGTAATGAAAACAACAGCCAACTATACGGAAATCAACGTTATATCCAACTATGCCGACAATGCTCCCGTTACGGTCGAAGTGGTGGACACGACCGGAAAAGCCATACCGGAAGCCAACATAGAATTCAAGCTCTACAACTATGCAGAATTCTACACTGTGTCGCGCAAGCAGACCAATGCGGAAGGCAAAGCCCGCCTGTCAGCCGGATTGGGCGACATGATGGTATTCGCTTCCAAAGACGACCGCTTTGGATGGAAAAAAGTATCGTTCGGCAAGGACTCTGTCGTTAAAGTGGCACTCAACCGCCATATAGGAGAAGTATTTTCCGAATCGTTCGACATTGTTCCGCCGGCTGAAAAGGCCAACCTGCCGGAAGTCACTCCGGAACAACGTGCCGAAAACGACCGCCGTTTCCATCAGGAAGACTCCATCCGCAACGCCTACATTGCCACATTCCCCGACAGCGCAGCAATCGAAACATTTGCCAAGCAGACAGGTCTGGATGCAGAGAGCATCCGCCCATACATCGTCGGCTCCCGCGGCAATTGGAAGGAAATCATGAACTACCTGCGTACAGCCGCCCGCAAAGGCTATACGGAACGTGCCCTGCAACTGCTCGCTACGCTTTCGGAAAAGGACCTTCGCGACACGCCGCAATTTATTCTTGACGACCACCTCTACAACACAGAGATCGAGGCAGATGCCGCAACTGTAATGGCTCCGCGCATCGGCAACGAGATGCTGACGGCCTACCGCTCGTTCTTCAAGCGCGAAATCACTCCGGAACAGGCAAAACGTTTCCACGATTTCCCGTGGGAAGTGGCCCAATGGTGTGTTGACAACATTACGGTCAACGACGAACTCTGTACGGTCAACACGATAATTTCTCCAGAAGGCGTTTGGCGCAGCCGCGTGGCCGACAGTAAATCGCTGGTTGTCTTCTATGTGGCACTCTCCCGCTCAATGGGTATTCCTACCTGGATTGACAGCGTGACGGGCAATGTGTTCTACCGTTTCGAAGACAAGGACGTGTTTGTCCGCCAGTTCTCCCATTCGGAGACTTACGAAACAGGACAGTTGCAACTCGACTACAAACCGATACCGCGTCTCGACGACCCTGAATATTACCGCCACTACACGCTGTCGGTGAACAACGGCACGACGTTCGATCTCCTTCAGTATCCTGACTTTGAACCGTGGAGCGAAATTTTCAAAAAACCGTCAGAAGTGGAATGCGGCTACTATATGCTTACCTCCGGAACACGCCTCGCCAACGGAAGCGTGCTTGCACAGATTTCCACTTTCAATGTTGAGCCGGGCAAACTCACCAAATCATCGCTTGTCATGCGCGACAACACGGAAGCCATCCGCGTAATCGGCAGCTTCAACTCCGAATCGCGGTTTACACTGGCGGAAAGCGGTGAGGATACATCGGTACTGCTCACCACCGGCCGCGGATATTTCGTAATCGGCCTGCTTGGCGTAGGGCAAGAACCTACCGACCATGCACTGAAGGACATAGCTGCCAAAGCCGCCGAGCTGGAAAAATGGGGACGCAAGATGATATTCCTTTTCCCCGACCGCAGGGCTTACGACAAGTACTGCTCCGCACCGATAAAAGGTCTGCCGTCGAACGTAATGTTCGGTATCGACAACGGACAAACCATCCGCAAAGCCATCTATCAGGACATGAAGATTCACCAGCATTCTCCGCTTCCGGTATTCATCATTGCCGACACCTTCAACCGTGTCGTGTTTGAATCCCACGGCTACACTATCGGCCTCGGAAACCAACTGCTGAAAACTATCGGAAACCTTTAGAATTCCTATATCAATACACAAGTAACGGGAAATGCAGCCGTACGGTTTTGCATTTCCCGTTACTTTTATTTTAAATATTTTGCTTTTTCCTGACTTCGTCAATGCGTACCCCAAAAATCATCAGAGAATAGAGGTGCGATACGTTGATGCCGTTTCATGAGCATGGTTCGAGTGATGGTCTGTTTATTCTGAGGCAGCGTCATCTGTATTGTCACAATAGTCCGGGCAAGTTCGAGCACCTTGTCCACACTCATGTTTATATTTGATAGCTTCAGAAGTCTCTCTAATTCCTTGTAAACTTTCAACGCCACAAAACAGATACACACGTGTGTCTCTATCCTACGTCGGGTAAAGTGGAACATCGGACGTATTTCTATCTTTGATTTTGAGATACGGAAAGCTCTTTCAACGTGCCATAGGTTGTGGTAGGCGGCGTAAACCTCCTCAGGCGGGATATTTGTATTGGTAAGGTATCCTTTCAGACCGTCCCATTCCGCATCGGCTTCAAGTTTGCCGTAATCGATAGTCACCCTGATCTCACCCTCCATTTTAAGGAACTTGTTGTAACCGCGCTTGTTCATGTTTTCTTTCGTAAGAGTTCCACGGCTGTACGCTTTTTCCAGGCGGCGTATTCCCTTTTCCCTGTTATAGGCATCCTTACGGGCACGGTCGTCACTATATCCGACCAATAGCCTTCGTCCGCCCCCTTTGTCATACTCAACCATCCGTTTGTCGGCCTTCGGCTGCCGAAGTATCCATTCCTGTATAGTTCTGCTCTCATTCTTGATTTTTGCACCAATAATATACTTGTAGCCGTTTGCTTCAAGTTCTGCTATATTATCGCCGTTCATCAACCCGGAGTCTGCCACGACTATGAAGTCTTCCAGCTTGTATTTCCTGACAAATTCCGTCACTGCCGGCAGCATCGTGTGTCCTTCGTACTTGTTCCCCTCATGGATGCAATAGGCCAGCGGATAGCCTCCCTGACTTACAAGCAGACCGAGTATGATCTGTGGATTCTTGTGCCGCCCTTCCTTGGAAAATCCGGTTTTCCGCAATTCATCCTCATAGTCCGCCTCAAAATAAAGAGTGGTCACATCATAGAACAGGATGCCGATATGACCGCCAAGTATCCGCCTTGTATGCAGCACGCTTATATCCTGAACGAATTCATGCTGATTACTGCTGAGCTTGTCCAAATAGCAGTATATCTTTGACAGGCTCACATCTTCATCAAAATGGTTCTTCAGATACTCTACCGTGGCCGCTTTGCTCGCGGGATAGGACAAACGGGCCTTTACCAGTTGCCGGAACACGGTGTCCTCTATCCGGTTGAAGCCCACATTGTCAAATACGCGGTCCAGTATCAAATCAGCACCATTTATTGAAATATTCGTTATGCAGGAAAGCATCTGTTCTGCATTTAACAGTTCCGCCTCGCATTTGCTCCGTTCCTCTCCGAATAAATCCAATCGGGGGTGACGCCGCTCTTGCTCCCTGTCAATCCATTCTCTGGCCTTCGACATGAGTGCACCTGTTTCTTCAGGGCTCTTGGATATACCGATGGTTATAAGTTCCCTATAAATACCCGAATTTTTCTCAGCCACGACAACACTTACCGTGCCTGAACGATTCTTTTTTCGCTTGATAAACATACAAAATTACTTTGCGTACCCCAAAATCAGGGTACGCAAATTTATAAACAATTAATTATAAGGCATATATAAAAATGATGTTTTTCGAGTGACGAAGTCAGGACAAAGAGCCTCGTCGAGGCGATTCTGTCTTATACACACAGAACAGGATGATACCATCGTGGCTGTGGGGAGGCTAAGTGTGGCAGTGGCTGGGAGGAGTGCATGGTGGCAGTATTGTGGTCGATGGGAGCGGGGTGTGTCATGGATTGCTGCGGGGCGGAGGGCCTCGAAGAGGTCCATTCGATGCTTAACCGCTGGTGACGAAGCCCCAAACGGGGCGAGGAACCTGCGGAGGACATGACACCTCCATGTGGGGCCTCGTAGAGGTCCAATTGGAAGGGAATCAGTGGGGAGGCTAAGTGTGGCAGTGAGTGGGGTGGCGGGGTTTTGGTTAGGCTTTTCGTTTCATTGCGGCGTATTCGAGAGGGGTGAGGCCAGTGGCGTCTTTGAAGGCCTTGTAGAAGTTGCCGAGGTCGCCAAAACCAACAGCTTGGCACACGTGTTTAGGCTTCAAGAATGGGTCTTTATCGATCAAGTGGCAAGCCTCCTTTACGCGGAGTTTTTTACGCCAGGTGCGGAAGTCCTCCCCCATGTTTTCTTTGAAATATCGCCGCAAGTCGGCTCTCGTTGTGCCCAACGAAACGACCACATCCTCGATAGGCACGTCATTAAGAGTGTACTCCTTCCGTTCCACCCATTTTTCGAGTGCATGCCCCAGTTCAATGTCGCCCGCAATAGGTGTCGCGTTGCCGGTGCTTTCGGGCGGTGTAACAACCACATCGGGCACAGGGGCGGTCTGTTTTTTATCCTCTTCGGCGATGACAGGCATCAAGAATCCCATTCGGTACATATAGCGTTGAACGGCCGAAGCCAGGTAGGTGTAGCACACAACCACCAAGATGTTGAATAACAACATGTACAACCCGTTGAAGAACAGTCCAATCAATGCAGTCACCCCGCAACCCAGCATGATGTAGAAACCCTTCTTGACCCATCGCAGGCGCGCTTCCTCGTCCTCGTCGTAGAAGTTCTCCACATCCTTGGCCGATAATTTGTAGGCTTTTTCAAACCACCATATGTAGAATGCCAGCTGAAACGTATAGACCGTGACCGCCAGCCACATAGCAACGCTGTACAAGCCAGGGTACCATAGAATGGATGCGATGAGCAGGAAGGAGTAGATGGTGATACATGCGAAATGGATTATGATGGTGCGCCGGCTTATCGCATTCGGGCGAATGAACACAATGAATGTGGCAGTGATGAGCAAAGCCTGATAGGATGAAACGACTAAGGTGATTGTGCGGTCGATAATCCCATGATAGCCAGTGGCTACAGAAACGAAATTGAGAGCGGAGAGGATGATATAGGAAGCCAGCAAGTAGCCTCGCGCGGTGTGCAATCTTTTAAGGTGAGGCATTGAGGGAATGTATGTCCTAAGAAGCATGACTGCCATGATGCCTATACAACATCCTACCGCCAAAGTGATTTCTTTGTATATGTTGATGAAAATACTTTCCATATTGTTAAACCATTATCTAAAGCAATTTCAAAGTTACAAAAAAAGTTGTTATGAACGGATGAGAAATTTCAAAAATTTGGGATTGCCGATCTTTTATGTGCCGAATCGCTTTTTCTCCACACGTTGGCATTTGCGGTATAGTGGCTGCTGGCTCCTGTGGCTGCTGGGTGGGTGTGGGTTGGGTGGGTTTCAATTGGACCTCTTCGAGGCCCTCTTTCTGGGTTGCTGCTGGGGCTGAGGGGATGCTGGGGATGGGGATGGAAAAACCGCGCCGGGGTGCGGCGCGGTTTTTGTTGGGGCTTGTGGCGCTGAGGTTGTCATGCGCCTGCCATTAGTTCTTGTGAGCTATTTAAGGTGTGGTTCTCACTACGTACTCCAAAACTGGGAATGTCTGTCCGCCAAGCGTACACTTGTACCAGCATATATTCCAGAAGAAGTCGCGCAAACCACTCTCGCCTAACCTGCGCAAGCCTGCGACTTGACCACTGACAGAGTGTCCGGTGCCCTCGGTGTGAGTTGTGGAGTTGGTATTATCGTAACCGTATCCGGCGCCCGCCTTGACGCCGTAGAGTGTGGATACGAGGTCAACGTCAACGCTGAACGAGAACTCGCTTGTCTCGGCAGTCGATTCATCGAGCGTGATGCTGCGGTTAAGGAATCCACCCGAGCCAGTGTTGACGAATTCAGCCCCGTTGAATGGAGCGCCCCAAAGCACAGAGCTTGGACTAGGAGCTTTGTCGATGAGTTCTTGCTTATTGGACGGGTAGGTGAACGGATATCCCACTGTGTGCGTGAACACTTTTCTCAGGTCGGGTATATTCTTACTGTCGGCGGCAATGAGGTTGTAGTCATCGAGCGTGATCATCATTGTCATTGTCTGTAACGGGACAGAGAAGAATACCGAGCTTCCTATCTGGTCGGGGTCAGGGCCAGCCAACACCTCGTATTCATACGTGTGGTAGAAACTTGCCTGCATGACTACGTTGTCGGTGTTCTTTGTCTGGAATGAGCTCATCGTGGTGGTTGTGTAAGTGCGTTCGCTACTGTTGGTCCATTCCGATTCCAATGCCACCGACAATTCAATGCCACCAATCTTCGTACCCCAGAGAGGTACTGTGAACTCTTGCTCATAACCTGCGATTACCGAGGCTGCGTGAGAGCTGGAACTGCTACTTGAGGTTGAGGACACTTCCGATTTTCCCCAAGCTGTACCCATGTCGTACTCGTACTCGTAAGGTTCTCCATTCGGAGTGTACTTGTAGTAGGGTGGCGAAGCCAGCATGGCGTAAATGCGCGGTTCGCTCATTGCGGTTGTTCGGCTCCTGTATTGCAGGCTCATTCCTGGTTGACTAAATCGCACTGGGCTTATGGCTCTTGGGTCTTCTATGGCCCTGTCCATCAATTTATCGTCATGGAATACCCTATAGGTACCGTCTCGCTTATCTACCGAAATATAGAAAAATCCCGCGCCAGTGTCGCTTTGGCCGCTGCATTTTACTCCATCGACAACAAGTTTGGAAGATATCGTGCATCCGCCAACGTCAACGCTGAAGACTTGTTTAGAAGTATCAAAGAAAAAATCGCTGCAGTAGTGCGAAATGTAGGCGTAAGTCTGCTTGGCATCCGGGTCAGCAGTGAAGTTGCCCGCACAAATGTTGCCAGGGAGGATACATTCGCCACCCCAGTCGAACCGTTCATCGTCGTTGCTCTTGCTCTCGAACCCTTCGAGGTCACCGACTCTGGTGAATCCAGTGCTGGAATCAGGATCATACGAATAGATTGATTGCCCAACGATTATATCGGCGGCTTGGGTGAAGCCATTCCTTTGTACAAGCGTGACGTTAGAGTTGTAGTCCCACTCCGTTACGAAATCTTTAGGATCGTCCCATTTAGGAGAACTACTCTCATACCAAAATGCAGCCTTTTTCAAGTTCTTGTTGGTGCCATCCCATTCAAGAACTCGTAAGTATATCGCCTGATTTACCCCACCAGAACTATCGTTCCATGACCTTGAGGGTATGTGGAGAAATGTCACAATGTCGGGAGCGCCATCGCCTGTCACGTCACCCACTTTAATATCAGAGAAATCACCATGATTAATACTTGTTGTGAAAGGGTCACTGTTTAGGTCTCCGCCCCAATAGACCTCAAGAAGATAATTAAAATTCTTCATCACCACAAGGTCGGTCTTGCCGTCGTTGTTCACATCTCCGGCAGCGACGCGCATTATAGGACAATCAGTTGTAGTACTCCATTCCTTGGTGTACAATACCGTCTGGTAGTCGGTTCCATCTAATATCACTATCTTTGGTCCAACATTAACTACAATGTCCGGGGTGCCATCATCGTTAAAGTCGGCGCACAGCACGTTAAGCTGTTGGTTAATAAGTTTCAAGTCGTTCCAATAGAAGAAGAAAGCTGCCAAACCTGGAGATCTTCGAGTCTTCCAATTATTGAGATTTATGTGTTCCTGGTCGCTGCTAGAATTCATATCAATACATGTTTCACGAAAAGTCCTGGCTAATTTCATGTTGAATGTTCCTGGGACGGTAACCTCTTTGATGTTGTATGCTATGCCCGAGCTGGGGACAATGGTCAACTTCACTGTGCCGTTACCCAAAAATCCTGAGAAACAGTTCCACACGCCATCGGTGGGTGAATCCACCCAGCCTTCTCTGCTCCACTCGGCGATAATGGTGCTCTGCCGTCCCGTTGCGTCCTCCTGTGCGGCTATTTTCATCAACTTTCTTTTGTTGAGTTTGCTATTAAGCTTATGGCCTGAGATGAAGAAGCTTGATTCGCCCGTCTTTCGCGCGAAATTGAGCCCTGGATGCCATTCAGTGTCGATGGCAGCGACTTCCTCCCCTTCAGATGGAATCACGTAGTTAAGGCCTATCGGGCCGTAAGGGAATATCTCCTCACTGTCGGCAGCGGCTTTCAAGCCGCCAGTCGAACTTGATCCGCCATTGAACATATCCATAAGTTTGGAGTACTCGGTCGGCGCCGCGCGGCAACCACGCACCTTGAATCCATAGCCATGGTTAGGAATAGCCGTGGCCTTGTCCATCGCCAAGGTGTTGTCTTCTTTGATCTCGAAGAAAACGGGGTATCCGTTGTTGATGGTGCTTCTTGTGAAGTATCTCAGGCTTGAGCCGTAATCTTGGCTTTCGCCGTTTTCGTTGATGTATCCGTAAGGCTGCGCGCCAAACGAGATCGAGTCGAGCTCGCTCGCCGCGGTGGACCACAATGAGTTGTCGCCCATTTCCTTGAGCCAACCACCAGCCACATCGTAACCGCCGATGTCATTTACCATGCCGTCCACATCGCCAGCCAGCGGGAGGTCCCATCCGCTTGGCAAAGCAGCCCTGGCGCCTGCGTAGTTGTAGTAGGCTCCTTGTTCGGCGTTGCCCGCGTCATATTCGTGGTAAGCAGCCACAGGTTTCGACTTGTCGGCGTTTTTCCAATCGTCGATGCTGTTGGCGAGAGTTGCCACTTCCGAGCCCACGTACTTGAGGTCCTCGGCCATCCACATGTAGTCGCCCACACGCACGATGGGGTAACTGTTTCCAGCCGCGTCGATACATTCAAACAAGTCGAAAGTGATGTCGTGGCTAAAAGTGGGCTGGTTGTACGTGATAGTTGTCATGTCGCCGTTCTTGCCGGTGAATCGGAGCAAGTCGCCCTGCTCGTAATCCATTTCCACCCTGTCGGGAGCCGAGTCGTCGGCAGTTGTGGTCACGCTTGCGAATGAGTTTTTGAGCTGCTTCTCGTTCACGTTGAGCGTCTTGTTGCTGGCGTCGGTGAGCGAAATCATGCCAGTGCCCGCATTGTAGCCGAGGCAAATCCACTTGCTTGCGGCGTTGAACCCGGCGCCCTTGACCGACACCACGTACATGCCGTGAGGCATAGCCGGAATATAAGCAGCGTGGCGACCCTTCTCAACGATGAAATCGGCACGTGTCATCAGCTTCCCGCCGAGGTCGGTGACAGTAATCGTCACCATGCCGCTCTGCGGGGTGTCGAACACCATCGTACCGTTGTCGTAAGCTGGGTTCGGGTAAATTTTGGGCTCGGTGTAGATGATCGCGTTCTCCACCGTTTGCACGGACGAAGATGGCTCTTTGAGCACCAGGATGTCGGTGCCTTTAAGCGACACGCTTACTCCGCGCGTGAGGTTCTCGACCTCCACGGTTTCAACCGTGGTGGCGTCGCCGCGAGCTGTGAAAGTGAGCTCGATGGCCGCATCAACATCCAACGGCTTTAACGAGAAGTCGAAGTCGGACGTCTGCGCGACCGCCGGCGGGGCGTTAAGGCTCAGCAAGGCAAGGGCGGCCGCCCAGCCTGCCAATAGTTGTTTGCTTTTGCTTGTAATACTCTTCATAACTTTTGCTGTTTTAGATTATGGTTGAAAGATTTTTTTGCAAAGAAAGGTTTCAGGGGCGAATAACCAAATAAAAACTATTGTATTTCGTCCAAAGCATAAAAAACAATAGGAAAAACTAAAAAAAAAATAAAATTAAGAAATACAATGTGATTAATGATAAACAATAAGCTAAGAGTATCAAAAATGGTTAAGGTTGTAATCAGGTACTGGCGCAACACAATATAGCCACACAGCCCTATTTGGCTGCAAAGATGTTCCAAATGTCGAAAAATGCCAGGGTGGCAGTGAGGTGTTACGGTTGTAGTGATGAGGGTGTTGCGGGAGATTGTATTGGATAATTGTGGATTGGTATCATTCCAGCATCTTTTTTAGCTGTTCATATTCGTAATGATACTTTTTAATTCGTGCCATGTCTTTTTCTGTAGGATTTGGAATTCGACTGATGTCCATATTATGGCGGAGGTCATTTAATTTCACCCTGATTGCTAAAGCGTTGTTGCGGAAACGGTTAATATATGCTTCGCGATTTGCCGCCGTATGCGAGTTCATCAGATTCAAAGCGGTTTCTATTTCATCCCAGTCTTTTGTGGTAACATTCGGGCATTTGTCTTGTAGCAGATGAATCGTTTCAGAAACAGTGTGTGGGGTATCTTCGGCAACATCGTGTAAATAGCCGACGGCTTGTTCTTTCCAGTTCTCGCCATAGCTTGCCACAGTGCAAAGATGCCCTTCAAAATAATCTTTGCCGGCTTTGTCAACTTGTCCTTTATGAAATTGTTTGGCAAGTTGCGCAGCGGCTTGTACTGCATCTGATTCTTCGTTTTCCATAATAATGGATTATAAAGCATAACGACTCCCTGCTGCGCGGTGCAACAGCCATCAACCTGTCAAAAATCAACCAAATCAAAGGCAATATGACTGCTGCGGAAGAGTTCATTGACGAATCCATCTCAATCCTTCCGAAAGCCGAACTCAACCAGATACTCCTTGCCAAACAAACGAAAGCCAACATTCTGATTTCCAATCAAAAATTCAGCGAGGCGAAACTGTTGCTGGATGAAATACAACCGATGGTGACGTATGCCAACGACCCGCACACCTACTGCAGTATGATGATGGACTATTCCACGATAGCCGCACAGGAGCATAAGACACAGGCGGCAACCGAGCTGGCGGAAAAAGCATTGGTTTCCAACGACTTGAAATTTAAAGCATCGGTCTACAGCCACATTTCAGACATCTATCAGGAAGCCCGTCAGTTCGAACAGTCAATAGCCTATCTCGACTCCGCCATGCGAATCAAGGACTCACTGCAAAGCACCCGCAACCAACTGTTTTACGAAAACAGCCAAATCAAGCTCGACTTACTCAATTCACAGGCTAAATTGAGAGAACAGCAGGTAGCCATCAAATTCGAACGCTGGCTCTTTGCCGCATTTGCCATACTGATTGTCATCGTCATTTGGGTACTGAGAATGCAAATTGGCAAAAACAAACAGAAGCGCAAGATGGCAGAGCAACAGCAGAAAATCGTTGAACTGGAACTGGAAGACGCGCAGAACAAAAAAATCATTCTCGAAAACCAGTTAAAGGAAAGAGAAATGAAAGCGCGAATCGAGAAATCGGAACTATACGAAAAAATTGAAGCGAAAAACAGAGAACTGACAGCCAAAGCCCTCCACCTCTCCAGCCGAAACGAGCTGATGAAGGAAACTCTCGACTTTCTGTCGAAAATCGACTCCATCAACAGTGCGCCCGTAAAGGCTGCATAAAAACTATCCCATTAGCAAGGGATTAGGCAAGA
>ERZ791737.286-NODE-286-length-53585-cov-21.879638_pt1 | contig 53585 bp, 40 predicted proteins | sample MGYA00510042_ERZ791737 | MGnify/ENA primary metagenome ERZ791737 (study PRJEB30046, sample SAMN00791965) | human gut metagenome | study: EMG produced TPA metagenomics assembly of the A metagenome-wide association study of gut microbiota in type 2... | reverse complement strand
CCCGAATATTTTTTTAAATCCTATATCGGTAAAGGGATTGATAAATTTACTCATGCCTTTGTCGGCTTTATTTGTTACCTGGCACAAATATAGAGCTTTATTTTGTATTATAGACTTTGCCTCTTTGATTTTTAGACAACGAACTTCAGCTTCGGCACAACCCCTTCAATATATCATCCAAAGAATCTTCTTTCGACAGCTTCATTTTCTTCCTCATCCGCGAACGGACCACATTGACACTACTCCGGTTGATGCCCATAATCAGAGCAATCTCGTCCGTGCTCTGATTCATGCAGATAAGCATGGCAAGCAGTTCTTCGTTACGCGTCAGGTTGGGATAATCCGCCCTCAGATTGGGGAGATAGGAAGGATGCAGCGCGGCAAACGACTTTCTGAACATGTTTTCATCGTCCTTACTAAGCAAACTCTGACCGGTAAGTCGGCGTATAGTCGTCAGATTATGGTCGATCTCGACTTGCTCTATCTGCTCGGCCAACAGTGCATTGCGCCGGTCCAGTTCCTGCCTACTGGTCATAAGCCGGCGGACTTCTCTTTCACTGTGTTCTACAAGCAATCGGATCGTCTTTCTCTTATATATAAGGTAACCGATGGAACCGGCAAGCAGTATCAGCAGACTCAAGGAGATGCAAATGTTATGGAATAACTGCTGCTGCTGTATCTTTATCCGGGTAGAAAGCAATTCATTTTCCTTTTCTTTCTTTCCGGTATTAAAACGAATATTGGCTGCTGCAATGGCACGAAGTTTCTTATCGGCACGGAGCGAATCGACAAACACCTGGTTACGGTTATAGTAATGCATGAAAGCATCGTTCATATTCATCTGCTGAAAATACTTCATCAATATCCGGTTGGCAGCCTCCTCGTTTTCTACCATATTCATGGAAGCAAAACCGGCAGCGGCCTTTTCTATCAAAGCAATGCCACGTTGTGTCTGTCCGGTTCGCTGCATCACCTGCCCCAAATAGAATTCCAACTGATATTGAGCCCATTTAGGCATGTGCACGGTATCGGGACAAATGCTCAATCCAAGTTGCAACGCCTTTTGCAGCGAATCCGGGTAATCCAGATAGGCCTTGACCATTTCAACCTTGTTCACAAGGACTCCTCTGAAACTTCCTATATGTGCAGATACCTGCCCGCCCAGACTCAAGTAATGAAAGACCGAATCTCCTTTCTTCATCAAACTGAATATTTCCGAACGATACCGATAGAGGTCACCCAGTCCGAAACTGTCTTTCAACAACGAGTAATGCAGGGCTGTCGAATTCTGCTCCAAAGCCTGTTCATATAGTCCTAACTCTGTATATAGATTGGCCTGTTCTCCATAAGCCATCACAACATCCTGAGGTGGAATGCTGTCATTATAGCTATCGATAACCTCTTGGTTGGCAGCTATTGCCTTATCATATTCTCCCATCATATGATAATAAATGCCCAGACGGGATATAATACGGAGAATATGGGGGTACTTACCCCCGTTCCGATAAACCTCTACTGCCTTTTCAAGTATCCGAACCGCTTTGTCCACATCATTGCTGCAATAAACATAGACCCCGCTTATCGCTTCGGAACATGAAATAAAGCGCTCCGCATCCGTACATTCGGGAAGTGCCAGATATGTATCGGCCCATTGAATTGCCTCCTGATTATTTCCTGTCCACTGGCAGAGCTTTGCTTTATTCACCGGGAGCTCATACCGGCAGCTCTCTTGCCAGAAAGGAATCCTCTCAAGACTATCCAGACAAGCAAGTGCGATGGTAAACTGCCTGCTGTTTGAGTAAGCGTCAAAAAGAAGTCCGAATAATCGGCGGGCATATTCAGCCTGTGTTTCATCAATAGATATCTGTGCAGCGCTCTCCTGCAAATTATACATCTTCTGCAATACTTTACCGATTACCTCGTGCTCTTTCCGTTCTTTTAACAAAATCTCTATCTGATCAAGATTCTCCCGGCTCTCCGTACTTTTTCCATTATCCTGCGAATTCGTGCTTCCTGTACACGCCACCAATAGTGGGAAAAACAATACTATAAAGAGTTTATAATTCATGTTCTAATTGCTATTCTGTTATTTTAGGCAAAAATACAATTAGCATTTAAAAGTGTAATGCAATGAAGCAAGTTTTTCTACCCCCTTTAATTACTGATTATCAGTAACATAATCTTTTGTATATCATATTGTATATTACAGAAAAGCAACTATCATTGGTATTTTATACAATTTTGCAAGTAGAAAAACCAAAATGCAAAAGCACAAAGGGACTTCTATTTTAAAGAAAAAAGCAGAGAATTAAATTCATCATCAGCTAATAAAGAGCTTTAATAAAAGCAAACAAACATCTAAAGTTATGATCAGAAGAAAAGGAATTATTGCCTTGATGGGCGTATTATGTTCCTTCAGCTTGTACGGACAAAACGTAGCCTTGAAAACCAATGTGGTTGCAGATGCTACTTCGACCATCAATCTTGCTGCGGAAATAGGTATCAAGCCCAAAACTACATTAGACATCTACGCTAACTACAATCCCTGGTCTCTGGGAGGTAACAAACAATTCAAGCATCTGCTTCTGCAACCGGAATACCGGTTCTGGTTCTGCGAACGTTTCAACGGGTCTTTCTGGGGCATTCACGCGCATGCGGGAATCTTTAATGTGGGAGGCGTAAGTATGCCTTTCGGCATGTGGTCTAAACTGAAAGACTACCGCTACGAAGGAGAATTCATCGGCGCCGGTCTCTCTTACGGCTACCAATGGGTAGTAAACCGCCACTGGAACGTGGAAGCCAACATCGGAGCCGGCTATGCTTATATCCACTACGACAAGTACAAATGCAAGAATTGCGGCAAATTGCTGGAAAAGGACAAGCATAAGCATTACGTAGGTCCCACCAAGGCGGCAATCAGCCTCATCTATTTATTCTAAAACCACATCGACATGAAGAAATTGCTCATCATAAGTGCCATACTCCTCAGCGGAATGCTGAAGGGGCAGGAACTCTCTGCACAAGCAGTACGCACAGAAAATGTAGGGGTAGAAGTCCGGTCGGACAACAACCTGCACATTGATATGAACATCATCCTCCCGGCGGACCTGAAGGTAGGGTCCAACCGCATGATGATTTTTACTCCGGTAGTACGCAACGCCGATAAGGAAACTGCCTTAACCCCCGTCTACGTATACGGCCGCAAGCGCAAGATTGTAAACGAGCGCAAGAATATCCGTCCGCTGGAAGGCAGCCAGACGGTGCTGCGCAAAAACCGTGAGGAACAAGTGATATCGTATAATGTCACCATTCCTTATTCATCCTGGATGAAAGGTGCCGACATCGTACTGGAAGAAGACCTCTGCGGCTGTAGCAACGAGGTGACAGACAACAACAAGTTGCAACTGGCACAAGTCATCTTGCCCGAACCGCCCGTGAAGAGCGAACCGGTAGTTGTTGTACCGCCGCCGGTAAAGAGAGAGCCCCAGTTCCTGATGCTGGAAGGCAAGGCATTCATTGACTTCCCGGTCAATAAAGCAACGATCAACCCGCAATACCGGAAAAATCCGACGGAACTGGCAAGCATAGACAATGCAATCCAGAGCATCGGCATACAGAACATCCGCCGCATCTACCTCCACGGATATGCTTCGCCCGAAAGCGCGTACGCCCATAACGCCAGTCTGGCACAAGAACGTACGCAGGCATTGAAGAAATACATCCTCGACAAGTATCACCTGGACGACTCCATTTTCGTCACAGACTATACTCCCGAAGACTGGGAAGGCCTCATCCGACTGGCCGAAGTATGCGACTGGAAAGAGAAAGCACGTATCCTCGAAATAGCCCGCAGCAGTGCAGACCCGGATGAGAAAGAGAGACAACTGAAAAGCCTCACCGGAGCTTATCCGCGAATGGTTCAGCAGTGGTTCCCGGCATTGCGCCACACCGACTACCGGATAGAATACGTCGTGAAGAAAGACACCCCGAATCAACAATAAACGGAAACTCAAAAGAAATGATGAAGAATAGCTATAAAATAGTGCTGCTGGCCTTGCTCTCACTCGCTGCAACGGCCTGCATCAAAGACGGATTCGACTCCGACAACTGTCCCGGCGAGTTTGTTATCACCGTTGATTATCCCGATGGAACAGAACCCGGTACTAATGTAAATACCGTCATCACCTACCCCGACGGCACCCAAAAGCCTGTTGAAATCGGAAAAGACAACCCGCTGGACCTGGACGAAGGAAGCTATACCGTAACCTCCACCACAGGAACCACCGGTAATGCCATTGTAGAAGGAAGCAAAGTAACCGTGGAAACCAACCCGGACGGCACTGCCAAAGACCCCGATGACTTCTTCGGCGGTTCTACAGAGATCACCGTAGGCCCGAATGCCGACGACGGCGACAAGTCCTACAAAATCCCCGTCATTCAGCAGACGCGCCCGCTCATCATCAAGGTGAAGTTCGTCGGAAACAACGTCTCATTGGTAGAAGCAGTAAGCGGAACGGTAGACGGCATCGCCCTTTCACGCGACCTGAGCAACGGTTTCCCCCCTGCCGACGGCAAGCCGAGACACTCCGTCTACCAATCGGGCAGCATAGCCTACAGTTTCAGCAAGACCGGTACCGGACAAGAGTTCCTGTCCGAGACACACCGTCTGCTGGGTATTGACGGAGACGCCGAACAGCATCTCAAACTGAGCATCCTCTTCAGCGGCCAGGCCAGTAAGGAGTACGATTTCAACATCGCCCGTGCCATGGATGAATTCCACATCACAGAAGTCACCAAACCATGGACCATCGAAATCACCATCTACCTGGGAGCCGACTTCAGCGCCACCATCGAAGACTGGAAGGCAGGTCCCGACATCTGGATGGACGCCCAACATTAATACCGATTCAAGTAACAGAAATAAATAATACACATATTGAGATATGAAAACAATTTTCAATAGAAACGTTCTTTATGGGGCATTGATAGCCCTCGCCGCCGCTTCGTGCTCGGACGACAAGACAGATTCCAACGACAACAGAGTAGCCATCCGCGTCTCTGCCGTAGCGCAGACACAGACCAAAGCTGTGAACAACGTATGGAATGAAGGTGACGTGATCGGCATCAGCATGATTGACCCGCAAAACGGAGCAATCATCTCGCCGTATGCCAATTACGACTATGTGACCAATGGCGACGGAAACTTCTCTCCCGCCCAAGCCTCCAAAATCATCTATTTCCCCGTAGACGGCAAAGGCGTTTCCTTCAAAGCCTACTATCCTTATAAAGCCACTACCCCCGAAAGCCAGGTATTGCCGGTATCGGTGAAAGACCAAACCTCGCAAGCCGACATCGACCTTATGACGGCCGAGCACCTGTCGGGTACTTCCATCGACGATCCTAACGTGAAGCTTCACTTCTACCATCGCCTTGCCAAAGTCTTCGTCGACCTCACCACAGACGAAACCGGCTTGATAGACCTGAAAGGCTGCAAGCTCACCGTCAACGGACTGAAGACAACCGCCTCCTACGACCTGCTGAACGAAAAGCTCATTGCCGACGAGGCTTCTACAGCCGCCGTCAACATACCGATACACGACGGCCAGGGCGAAGCCATCTGGTTGCCCCGTGCAGCCGGCGAAGGCGTCACCTTCGAAGTGACCACCGCCGACGGCGGAACGTACACCGCCCGCATGGATGCCGACCTGGAACTGAAAGCCGGCTACAAGCATACCTTCCATATCCGCCTCAAGAGCACCCCGATCACGGTAAGCGCCACCATCGAAGAATGGGTGGAAGGCCCGGAACGCAAGACGGACGTCATCCGCCTCGTAACCGGACTGAATGACAGCAAAGGCTTCGAACCCAACGACACCCTGCGCCTCTATCTGAAAGACGGCAGCCAGAGCGACTTCGGTTACACCTCTACCTACACTTACGGTGCAGACGGCAGTTGGAGCACCCCCGTCCCGACATACTGGGAAAGCATCGTTTCCGACCCCGCCCCCTTCCGCGGAGCTACCGTCATGGCCAAGAAGCTGAACGAGACACAGATGGACGATATCCTGGTTTCCAAAGATGTGGACGTAGCACAATACACCGGCATCAACCTCGAAATGCAGCATGCCGGCTCCAGAGTCATCATCGAACTGCAATCTACCGACGGTACTTTCAGTGCCGACGACCTCAAGAATGCCACCGTTGTACTGCCCGATTATCTGAACACCGCCTCTCTGAACCTTGAGAACGGTGCATTTGTTCCCGGCAGCACCAAAGCAGACATCACACCCGAAGGCGGCATCGCCATCTTCCCCCCGCAAACCATTGCCAACGGCGGCTTGATAGCCCAAATCACCATCAACGGACGTACCTACGACGTGAAGGCCGACGAACCCGACGGATTTGAGTTCAAGGCAGGCGTATCCAACAAACTGACCATGGATATGCACAAATCGGAAATAAAGATGAGTGCCGTCATCACCGACTGGAGCGAAGAAACACACGAATTCCAAGACGTACGTATCGACACCGCCATCCTTAAAGATAACGGCGGAGACCTGAAGGATGGCGATGAACTCATCATCTTCTCCGGCAATGAAACCAGCCGCACACAGAAGGGCGACCACTTCACCTACAATGCAGGTACCAACCAATGGACATACAGCGACGCCCAGCACCCGCTTTACTGGGAAGACATCCCCGTGACCGATGATATTTATGGATTCATCGAGCGTCCGGCTGTTTCCAATACTCCGGGCAGCAACCAGTCCGCCGACTACATCATCACTCCCAATCCCGTAGAAAACGGTGGCGGAGTAACCAATACCGCCTTGCACCTTGAAATGCAACATGCAGTGGCAAAAGTGATAGTCATCCTCAAGTCAAAGACTTACTCATTGAGCGACCTGAAAGGAGCTTCCGTTGTACTGCCCCAATACATCACCGGCGGTAGCATGGACAAGGGAGTGTATGTGCCGGGCAACACGAAGGCCGACATCACGCTGGACAAACTGGCAGAAGTAGTTGCAAAAGGCTATGTAGTAGACTCTACCTATCTGCAAGCACAAGACATCGCAGCAAACAGCACCGTAGTCAAGCTCGACATCAACGGCAGAGTTTATGAAGCCAAGAAAAACGAAGTGATAAAGTATGAAGCCGGAAAAGCTACAACGCTGATTCTGAATATAGAAAAGACAGGCATTGCAGTAAGTGCATCGGTTAATCCCTGGGATGTGAAACCGGCCGTTGAGTGGAATGATGCATTGTTCTTTACCGTAAAAGATCCTACATCAAGCGGATTCGAAGATGGAGACGACCTCAAGGTCTATAAGGTAAACAGCTCTTCCAACGTAACAGAAGGCAACACCTATTCTTACGAAAGTGGAAAAATCACATCTACCACTCCATGGTACAGAGACGACTTCTCTAACGGCGATAAGATAAGCGCCGTATTCCCGAATGCTCCGGAGGTTGCAAATGGCAGTAACACCATGCCTTGGACTACCGCAGGCAACAACGACCACAGCCAGGACGTATTGGTTGCAACCGATGGAATCATCAAGGACAATGATACCGAAGTAGCGCTGACCTTCAAGCATGTATTGAGTAAAGTAACGGTGAATATCATTGCCGGAGAAGGATTCTCTACAACCGAACTGGAAGGGTGCACAGTTTCATTGAATGACCTCATCATAAACGGTACCATCAATGTAGCTACCGGTCTGGCTGCCGCAACCGCAGGAGGAACCAAGGGCAACGTCAGCACAACAAAACTGGCTACTCCCAATACAGTTGCCGGTAAAGACGTAGCCGCCAGTTACGAAACCTTTATCCTGCCTCAGACCGTAGAAGTAGTTGGTAAGAAGACTTTGATTACCGTGGAACTGAACGGGAAGACCTACGAAGCAGAGATAGAGACAACGCAGGAATTCGAAGGCGGACAGCATTATGTCTACCACATCACCCTCTCCAAGACCGGATTAGAGCTCCACGCAACCGTAGCCGGTTGGGGCAACGGCGATGAAGGTGAGATTACCATTGAATAACCTATAAACCATCTTAGAACAATGATGAAAAAGTATAGTATATACATAATGGGTATAGGAGCGCTTCTCCTTTCCGGTTGCAGCAACGACACGCTGCAACCGGAAACGGACGGAGAACGTTCCCCTATCACTTTCAAAGCCTCGGGCGTCAACGTTTCTATAGAAGAACAGACGCAGACGAGAACAATAGGTGACAATTTTCCTTATAGCGGAGAAATTGCGATTGTAGCTGCAAATGCCACTGCTGCAACCGCTGATTGGAGCAACTTATATATGGACCATAAGCATGCTACTGCCGCCGCAGAAGATGCAAATGGGAAACACACCGTTGTCACTGAAGGCAGCGATGTCTATTATTGGCCTTTCAACCCAGAAGAATACCTTAGCTTCACGGCATATAGCCCGCGCGAAGGAGGAACGTTGGCCATCGAAAGCAGTAGCAGAACCCAATTAAGGGTTTCCCCAAATTCAAACACCACTTCTTCCGATCCTTATATCGACCTGCTCTGCACACCGGTGTTAGGGAGATTCAATAAAACACAGAAAAGTGTAGAACTGCCTTTCAGCCATGCCATGGCTCAGGTAGAAATTAATGTGATAGCCATCGATAAGGAAGGTCACGAAGTAAATGTTCCTAATCCTCCAATAGCTGTTGAGAAGCTTACATTAAGTACCAAAATAGAGGAAGGTGTTTTCGACCTTGCAGTTAATGAATGGAAATTCGATGCTCCACTTGCCGCCCCCAATGAAATCTGCACACTTATCGAGAATAAAAGCATTCCACTGGCAAATAAAGTTTCTTGCCTGCTGTTTCCAAGTACCAATGATACAGATATGACCGAAAACGTACAAGTCAATATCACACTGAAAGATGCTTCGGGATCTGTTAGTTACTCCTACCCTATCAGTGCTTTCCAAACAACGGGCAATGTTCCTGTAACCCTCAAAAGAGGCAAGAAAACAGCTCTTACCATCAAGGTGAGACTGAAAGACATTTCTACCGGAAACAATACCATCACTCTGCAAGGAAATTTGGAGCCGTGGGATTACAAAGGAGAAAGTAAAGTAACCATCGAATAAAACAAAAAGAAAATGGATATGCTGAAACATATATATAAAGGAGTATTCGGTGTCTTGCTGATAGGCTTTGCCGCCTGCACCACCGAACAACTGGAAGATGACCTCACTCCGGGCACTACTCCCATTCAATTAAGGGGAGCAGTGACACGAGCCGGCGGACCAAATGGCAACTTGAATGGATATTCAAACCTTTATCTATCTGCCACAACGGGCAGTGGAGGAACTACGGACTTCTTCAATAACATTGCAATTACAGGAATCACAACCAATACTACAGACAATACAAAGTCTGATTTGGAAACCGGCGTGTATTATCCTTTAAATGAAGATACGGAGATTAATCTCTATGGCCACACCGGAGCAGTTACGGGTGGGAAGATGAACTTAACATCTGGAACAGACATTACAACCAATGATGTACTTATCAGTAATGGTGCGGATGGAAAGGGAACATCAGGTTCGGCCAAAGATCCGGTTGAGTTGCTTACTTTTCGGCATGTGATGACGAAGCTGGAGATAGCGATAGATGTCACTGATGACGATCTGCAAGAGGCTAAACCTACCGGTATTAAAATCCAATTCGGAACCAAAGTAGCCTCGAAAGGTAAGTACGCCCTGACGACCAAAGCCGGAGATGCAAATGATAAATCGACCGACAACAGCGGAACGTATGAATTGAGTACAGGCATCCATTATTTAGTTCCTACCGGAGCGAACTTGACGGGACAAAACATCATCACATCCCTCCAGATTGACGATTATGAAGCCACTCCTGAAGATTGTGCTGCAATAACAGTCCCACAAGCCGATAACGGCGGTGTACAATCCGACCTCATCCTAAGCCCCGGCTTATCCTACAAACTTACATTTGTAATCAAACGACTGAAAGTAGTAGGCATCAAAGTAACCATGAATCCTTGGAACATAACAACCTCCGGAGACAAAGAGTGGGGATATGAACCACAGATGGTCAAAATGGACGTGACCGAAGGTTATGAGAACAAGGGTGCCAAACTGATTAACAAGATTGTACTCCATTATAAACCTGGCAACGGCAGCACTTACCAATATATCGGCAGTTGCGAAACAGTAGACGATGTTGTAAAAGCCAAGTTCCTGACATTGCCGGCAGATCTTACAAGCGGAACAATGACGGCAGACTTATATACCGAGAACGGACTGCTGATAGAGGGGCACACTATTACTTATGATAATAGTGACGACGCCTTCAAGATCGCATTGAACGCCAACGGAATGACAAAGGCCTCGGACGACTATTACGAAGTCGCCACCCCATTGCAGTTCTACAACCTGATGTCTGCTCCGGGAACAGACAATGCCGGTGATAAGTACAGACTGACCAAGAACATCGATATCAGCAGTTTGTCACTCGACATTCCAACGGACAACGACTTCCCTACCGGTGGAATCTTTGATGGAGACGGATTCAGCATCCTGCACCTCTACCTGAAAGGGAATGGACTGTTCAAGGAGAATAGAGGAACACTGAAAGGCATTCATCTCGCTTTCAGTACCATTAATACCACTAGTGGTGATTATGTAGGCAGTCTCTGCTCCATCAACAACGGAACCATTGAAGGTTGCATCAATGAAGCGGATATCACAGCTACAGGCACACAAGTAGTAGGCGGCATCTGCGGACAGAATAACGGAACCATCCTCGCCTGTCTCAACACCGGAAACATTCCTGCAGGGAAAGAAATCGGCGGTATCTGTGGAGAGAATGCAAACGGCACAGCCGATGCAATCAAAGCCTGTATCAGTGTAGGTATGCTGCACGAAAGCAGTAACCACGGCACAGATACAGAGAATGTAGGAGGTATATGCGGACTGCAAACTACTACAAAGAACAGTAGCGCAGTTATCACTTACTGTCACTGGCTGACCGGTTCGGCAAGGCCTGTGCAGGGAAGCAGTGAAGAAAAAGCGATTGGAGGTTTTGCATCAACGATAACAAATAGAGACAATTATTGCACCGAAACCTGCAACATGACGGAGACATTGCTGCGCAACGAAGCTCCGGACAAGTTGAATACTGTACTTACCGAATGGAAGTTTGAATGGACAAATAATGGCGGTGGTACTTACAATACCGTATGGCCCATCCCTGTAAAACAGCCTTAACCATTAATAAAACAATAATATGAACGGAACAATGAAATATATAATGTATATCGGGGTGACGATACTACTCACCCTCTGCTTCTGCGGATGTTCGGACGACGCCATAGTCGATACTCCGAAAGGAGACGGTGCACTGCTGAATATGTACGTCAGTATGAAGCCAACTACGCGACTGGCGGAATTGGGAAGCATCGACGATATGTTTAAAGACGATTATAACAAAGGGAAACAGGATGTCGGCCTCTACATCTATTACGAAGATGATTACAACGGTAACCCCGATGATACTAAAGGCGACTTGAGCAAACCTTATATCCGCAATCTGAGATGCACGTACACGAACGGTAAGCTCACTCCTGTAAACGGAGAACCCATTTACATCTACGACCGCATGACCATCGTAGCTTTCTACCCATACAACGAAGAGATGAGTAAAGAAGAGAACTACTTTGCGAAACCGATTGATGAGAAAGCCTACCCCATCACCGAAAGCGATTACTCAAAGCAGCACTATATCCCCTATCGTGCCACCACCACCGTGAACCCTACCAACGCTTATATGATAGAACTTGACTTCAAGCCTCAACAGACTTGCAAGATAGAAGTGGTGCTGGTATCGGATGATCCGGCTAAGTTCCCTCAAAGCAAAAATAATACTAACGGAGACATAAAGCTGGTGCCGGAGATAGACAGATACGAAGGCCCTTATGATAGCTCTGACCCCGCCAAAGGCGACCTCCGCGAAAACTGGCTGGATGCCATCACGGACTTCCCCGAATCGGGTACACCCGTCGGTGGAAAGTACGCCCGCCGCTACACTGCCTACGTATGGAAAAGTAGTGAAACCAATCCACATCACGACGGCTATACACACCACAATAACATCATCGAGAAAGGAGACGTCATCTTTGAAAGTGACAAGCTGATACTGAGAGCCTCCAACCGAGTAGACCTCAGCGAAGAAACCGTATACCGCTATGGCTATAACCTGGAGACGGGTGAAGTATTTATCCCCACTTCGGACAGGCTGGTATACGACGCCCCAAGCCTGCAAGCCGTGAATTTCGACGAATACCGCGCCTACCAGGTGTGCGATGTTGACCTTAGTAAATTAGCCACAACTTGGACACCCAAAACAGCCTTTAAAGGCACGTATGATGGAGGAGGACATAAAATAGAGAACCTGAGCATCACTGCCACTACCACGGAAGAATCCCCCTCAGTCGGTCTTTTTAGCAATATCGCTAGTACATCTACGCTGATGAACATCGACTTGGTGAACCCGACAATCACAGTGACCTGCAGCAACGATACAAAAGTCGTCAGTTACATCGGCGCATTGTGCGGCATCGTCAATCCGGAACTGACCGAAGAACAGAAACGGAAGATGATTGAGGATAGCCTGCCCAAAGAACTGTCCGGTCCTGTTAAAGAGGCACTGGTACAAGAAAGGCTGAAAGATTTCGGCAATACCACTTGCTACGTACGCGGATGCAAAGTAACCGATCCTGTTATCACCGTGAAAGGCGAGAACGCACGCGTAGGAGGTCTTTGCGGTGGCGCAGGAGGCACGGAACAGAAGGTGCAAATCAAGGACTCGTATGTATGGCAAAGCAGGACAGATGAGCTTTATACCGGCATTGCCGTCAATGCGGCAACAGAAGAGGATAAGGAGAAGTACACCGCCGCCTATGTTGCCGGATTCTGCGGCACACTGGCCCATGGAGAAATCAAGAACTGCTACAGTACGATGGAGGAAGTACATGCCTATATAAAAGGAACCGGTACGGACGATGGAGACCCCGCTTCGGAAGACGTTGCACAAGGTTTCTACAACCCGGCTCCTGCCAAAGAAGCAGGCAGCACGCTTTCCGTAGTCGGATGTTACACCCGAAAAGAAGATACCAATGCAAGTGTAGAGAACTTTGCAACCGGATGGCCCACCAACTGGCCGCTCTTCAAGGATGATGGAGACAGGACAAACCATGGAGACACCGGGTATAACTCGGAAGCATACCCTGTCTATAAATGGACAGACTCCTGGTATGACATGGGTGTCCAAGGTAGCACCTATCCTACCTTAGTGTGGGAACATCCGCTTACTATAGAACTCTAACAGACAACAGACTGATATGAAAAGACATAATATTACCACCTATCTGATGGCAGCGATACTGGGCAGCATGATCTGCACCGCCTGCCAGGACGAAGATACCTTCGATAGAAAAGGAGAAGCGGAACTTTCGTTTGCTCCCGACGTACAGAGAATAGACAACCAGGAGACGATAACGCGTGCCATCACCGACGGCGGATTCTTCAAAGAAAACGACAAGATAACCGTAGAGATCTCCACGAACCACAGCAGCCAAGCAGAAACGCTGGACTATACGCTGAACGATAAAGGCATCTTCACCGGAAGTTTCCGCTTCAGCCTGGACAACACCTACATCACAAGCCTCAAAGCCAAATGGCCGAGTGAAGCCGTATGGAAGCAAGGCGTCAAGCTCGACCAGCGGAAGTTGGAAGACTATAAGCAAGCCGACCGCCTGGTGACCCCCGAGGATATGGATGACTTGAAGAACATCATGCCTACCGCCGAACCCGTTCCCCTCAAGTTCGAACATGAACTGAGCCGGTTCAGCTTCCGCATGGCAGGACAGAATGCCAACGGACTGGACATCCAGTCCCTCATCCTGGAACTGCAATACGACGACCCCGACGATGGTAAAGACACAAAGCTCCCCGGTGCCTTCTGGGCCTATTGCGATCCTAATACGGGCAATGCAAGCCTGATACTGGTGCCGGGCATCGAAATCAAAGGAAATGGCGCCGGATTCACAATTGTGGACGGCCGCTACATGATAGGTATGGCAACCGTAGGTAAGGGTAAGGATCAATACACCGGAGGAATCTGGCTGAAACAGGATGTCGCCGTCACTCTGAAACGAAACACCGATTACCTCGTCACCCTTACCCCCGAAGGCTACGACCTGATGGCTACCATCGAGATACACGGCTTCGGACAAGGTGAAGGATTTATAGGAGTACCCGAAAAACCATAAAATAGAATGATTATGAAACAGATTCAACAGATAGCAACCCTCGCCCTTGCCTCCCTCCTCGCCCTCAACCTGAGCGGATGCAGCGAAAAGGACGAACCGGCTGCAACAGATACAGAAAAAGGTATTGCCATAGAAAGCATTAACGCCGTAATGGAGGGCATGGAAAGCAACAACGGAGGAACTGTAACACGGGCTACGACACTAACCGGGTTTTCTGTGAATACAAATGCAGACCCTACTATAGCAAAACCGGAAGAGCGTACCGATTGGAAGATGGACTTCACCATGTACAACAACAATCCCAGCAGCAATAATCCCTATGCAGACGGCAGCTTCACTACCACCTACAATAGTAGTGAGAATAAGTGGAAAGCACCCGAAGGCAAGTATTTCCCCAATTACTATAAGCCGCAAGCAAAAGCCATCATCTATCCTCAGGGCTGGACGGACGCAACAGAAATTGAAAAAGAGCAGAGCACTACCACCGCACTGCTGAAACAAGACATCCTAATAAAGGGTAAAGGGCCGATAGATGTAGCACACAATTTCACTATTACAGTCAGTCATAAGCACAGCATGCTGGACTTTGTGATAGCGGATGTAGTGGCTGAGGATATAGACGAAGTAACAGTTTGGATAGGGGATAAAGAGTACGCCCCCTATAAAGTCCCCTCAGTTCAGGAATATATGCTTATCCTTCCGGAAGGTACAAAAGAAACAAAAAACAATCCCGTAGTACAGATAAAGACTAAGGCTAATGACGATACCGGTTCCTCCGCTATCACCTACAAGCAGACCATCAAGATTCTGCAAAATGAAACCGCTACTTTGGGCAGCAACAACTGTTACTGCTTCACCCTGCAAGGCACCGACCTGAAGATCTCCCCCGTCACCATCCTCAACTGGGCCACCGGAGAATCTCTGCCGGGCGAGTACATTGCCGTCACCGCCTATCCTACTTTCAAAGCAGAAGGCTATGCCGGTAAAACATATTACTTCTACTACGACAACAAACTGACCGTAGGTGGTAAACCCAAACTGCAGGAGATAACCTTCAATGAAAATGCGGAGTGTACCATCAAGCCGGACGGACGCGTCCTGACGCATATCTATGCCAAGGACCAAGTAGATGACATAGCGGGAAGCGAATACAAGACACCGAAAGAAAGTACCACCCCCTTATTCGATGGTACTATCATTCTAAATGAAATGGTAATTGACTTAGTGACCCGCAATGCCCTGCCCCAAAACCCATAGTCCTCAACCCGTTTCTTTATAATAGAGGCTGCCTCGGATAGAATAGTATTCTATTTTGAGGCAGCCTCATCTATAAGCGTCGGAGAACAAGGCATTATCTGTACAAAATGCTATCAAAATGCACGTTCTGCTGACAAGTGATGTCTCGCAGAAGAGGCAAAATAGAGAAACCAAATGCAGAACATCGGATGAATATGTGATTTTACTGCATAAACAACTCCTATTATACCGGATTTATGCAAAAAAAGTTCTCCTTGACGGGACAAACACAAGACTCTATCGCAACAAACACCAGCCTTTGTTGAGTCAAACACTAGTCTCCGTCGTGCTAAACACCAGTCTCCGTCACATCAAACACCAGTCTCCTATGAGAAGAAGCCTTTTCCTTACTATATACAAAGCCATTTTCCAATTATTAGAGTTGTACGTATTTCGCTATCCACCATTCATTCAACAAGATACAGCTTTTCGTTCTCGAAATTCCGTCCTCTTCTGCCATGGCCCGGAAATAAGCCATTCTCGCAACGCAGAAAATACAATTTGTCACTCTGTCCCTTGACAATAACGGTATGCTCAAGAACATGTATTTCAAGCAATTAATATTACAACAGAATCATTACCTTTGGAAAATTTTAGAACAAAAAGATAAGGCACAACTTCGTCCTATAGAGGAGTTTAAAAAGAATAAAGGGCGGGAACTGGCAAACAACCTTAATAATCGTATAGTATGAAAAGCAGCAAACTAAAACAAACTACTTTATTGCCCGATGATATGGCAGACCTGTATGAGTCTATCCTCAAATCATTGCCGCTTACCACCTTTCTATGCGACAGGGAAAAACGGATCATCGACCTTATCAATCCTACCTCCCTGTCACCCACAGACTACCACCTCGAACAGTACATCGGCAGCAATATCACAGAACTGCTCCAACAGCCCGATTTTCCCCTGCACGACATCCTGCTGAAATTTGATGAAGCCTGCGACGAAACGGTGCAAACCGGAAAAAGCGTAAAATTTGAATATACATTCAAGGATGAATGCTTCAGCACAGAAAGCGCCTTGCTCGGCGAGAAATACATCGTCTTCCATATCCGGAATATCACCACCGCACTGAAGGAGCAGATGAACAGCCGCAACAAGCTCATCAAGCAAAACGAGCTGATAATGAACAACGCCAACTGCGGATTCATCTACATCACCCCCGACTACAGGGTGGCCTGGGAGAATACCACCAAAGCATTGCCACCGGAATTTGCGGATGGAAGCTACTTCTATGAGGTGGGAGAACTGTGCTACAAGAATGAATACCGGATGAAGAATTCGCACACCCGCCTGTTCGTGGAAAAAGCGTTCAAGGAGAAGGTTGTGCAACGGGTTGAGAAATGGATAGAGTCGCAGATATGGATTGAGATGACCGCCACCCCCGTCATTGCTCCCGATGGGGCGGTGGAAGGAGTGGTGCTTAGAATAGAGGATATCTCCGAACGCATCAATCTCCGCAAAGAATCGGAAAGTCTGAACAACCAGATGAAGACCATCGTCAACACGCTGCCCGTCGGCGTGGAAATCTATTCGCCCGACGGACAGCTTGTCTTTGTGAATGACATCGAATACGAGATTTTCGGGGCAGACAAGGAGACAATGGACATCAGCAAAGTGACCATTCAGAACAATCCGAACTTCTCCGACCGGCTGAAAGAGGATGTAGCCAAAGGGCGGGAAACTTATGAACTGCTCCCTTACAACTTCGGAGCGGTAAAGGAATCGAAGTTCTACGACACCACGCAAAACGGCACCAGCTATCTGGAATACAAAGGCAGACCCGTGATAGGCGCTTCCGGAAAGATGGAGAATTACGTCTTCATTGTCCGCGACGTGACACGCGAAAAGGAGATTAATGACGAACTCCGCCAAAGCAAGCATAAGACGGAACTGGCCATGAAAGCGGCGGACATCATGCTGTGGGAATTCGACACGCACACACGGTCGTTCACCTGCGAGAATGAACCGCTGAACGGATACAATCATGCCAATCCGCTTTCCAACGATGACTATACGGCCGCACGTCATCCGGACAATCAGGAACAAGTGGACGAAGTATTCCGCCGGATGTGCGCCGGCGAAGACTGGTCTTTTACATTCGAATCCCGCGTCATGCTCCCCGGCTACGACGAGTGGCAATTCTGCACCATCAATGGTTCGCCTTACGAGAAAGACGCCGACGGCAAAGTGACAAAATACATCGGGACGCGCAAGAATACCACCGAACTGCAAAAGAAGAAGCAGTTGCAGGAAAATATCCTCAACAGCATCCCCGTCTCCATCCACATAAAGGATGTGGCCGACAACTTCCGCTATGTATTCTGCAATGACGAAAGCAAGCGCCTCTTCGGTACGGACGAGGAGAAAACCACTTACGACGTGATGGATGCGGACAAAGTGGCCCGCATCGAAAAGACGGACAAGGAGGTCTTCGCAACCGGCAAACCTTACTTCGGGCTGGAACATATTGAATTGAGGGACGGCCGCGCCTACGACACACTGGTACGCAAAAGCCTCATCTACGACAATAACAAACCCCTGCTGCTCAATGTCCGTTGGGACCAAAGCCTGCAGAACGACTTGGAACGCCGCGCCAAAGTGCTCGACATCTCCATGGAGGCCATGAACGCCTATAGCTGGTTTTACGAACCGGATAAAGACAAGATAAGCTTCGGCGAAGGTTCCGACAAGATAGGTCCGGATTCTTCACAATACGACACGTTGGACAAATTCATACACCTCGTCCATCCGGACGAAAAGCAGCTCTTCCGGGATTCCATCGACAGCCTGCTGAACCACGAAACCAACCAGTGGAACGTGGAATACCGGGCGGACCTGAACCAAGACGGCATCTACGAGTGGTGGCACACCCGCGGCATGATGGAGACAACGGTGCGCGACGAAATCCCCTATACCTACCTGTTCGGCATGACGGTGAACATCGACCGGCATAAACTGGCCGAACTGACACTGCTGAAGAACCGGGAAGAGTTGAACCAGCTTGTCATGCAAAACGAGATGATTCTGAACAATACCAACTCGGGACTGGCCTACATCACCACGGATTACAAAGTGCAATGGGAGAATATTTCCGTCTGTTCCGCCAGCCTCTCGCACGAGGCTTACAAGAAAGGCGAACTCTGCTACCGAAGCGTACACGGACGCAGCAAGCCGTGCGAAAACTGCGTGATGAGCCGTGCGCTGCAATCCCACCAGATGGAACAGATGAAGCTCACCTTCGATAACGGCAACACGGTAGAGATATTTGCCACTCCGGTATTCAGGGAAGACTTGTCGATGGACGGCATCGTGATCCGCGTAGACGACGTGACCGAACGGGAACGGATGATTAAAGAATTGCAGAATGCGAAGGCCCTGGCCGAACAGTCCGATAAACTGAAATCGGCGTTTCTTGCCAACATGAGCCACGAAATCCGCACTCCCCTCAACGCGATTGTCGGGTTCTCGGGCCTGCTGGCCGACACCGTTTCGGAGGAGGAGAAAGACGAATATCTCCAAATAATCAACGTCAACACCGACTTGCTGCTGAAACTGATCAACGATATCCTGGACCTGTCCAAGATAGAGGCCGGAACCGTTGAACTGAAATACGAGGATTTCGACCTTTCCAGGTATTTCGATGATATGGCAGCTGCGATGAAACAACGGGTCACCAGTCCGAACGTGCGTCTGATAACGGACAATCCTCATCCGTATTGCAAAGTAAGGCTGGACAAAAACCGCATCGCGCAGATTATGACCAATTATGTCACCAATTCCATCAAATATACTCCGAAAGGCTTTATCGAAATGGGATATAAACCGGTGGACGAAGGCATTCTGCTCTATGTGAAGGATAGCGGAATCGGCATTCCGGATGAGAAAAAGAATAAAGTATTCCATCGTTTTGAGAAGCTGGACGAGTTTGCACAAGGAACCGGTCTCGGACTTTCCATCTGCAAGGCAATAGCCGAATCGATGGGGGGCAGAGTGGGATTTGAATCGCAATATGGCGAGGGTTCGTGTTTCTGGGCTATCCTGCCTTGCTTTGTCAAAACAGAGAATGAAAGGAAGACGGAGAAGTATGCTTCACAAAAGACGGAGGCAGGAACAAATACAACTGCCCCGAGCGAAGTGTTATCTCCTTCCGTCAAAAAAAAGATTCTGGTAGCAGAAGATATCCAGAGCAATTTCCTGCTCATTTCGGCATTGCTGAAGAAGCACTTCGACTTGGTAAATGTGGTAAACGGACGTGAAGCGGTAGAGGCTGTCAGAAACAGGCCTTTCGATCTGGTTCTGATGGATATGAAGATGCCGGTGATGGATGGTCTGACAGCTACAGCCGAAATACGAAAGTTCAACGCCGACCTCCCTATCATCGCCCTTACCGCCCATGCCTTCGATACCGACCAGCAGGCGGCACTTGAGGCGGGATGTAATGAATATCTTGTGAAACCCGTCGACAAATCTAAACTGATAGCGGTTCTGAAGAGGTATTGTTGCAGGAAAGGATGACAAAAACAGAAATGAGGCTGTGTTGTTGAACAACACAGCCTCATTTACTATAATTCATCTGCTATAATATTGAGGCAACCTCTTTATATTACTTCAATATACTGTTTTTACCAGTTTTTCTTCATCACCTCGAAGTAAGCCTGCGGATGCAAGCAAGCCGGGCAAACCTGGGGAGCTTCCTTACCGGTGTAGATGAAGCCACAGTTGCGGCATTGCCATACCACTTCGCCTTCCTTGGCAAATACGCTGGCCGTTTCGATGTTCTGGATGAAAGCGCGGTAGCGTTCTTCGTGTCCCTTTTCAGCGATAGCGATGTTGCGATACATCAAAGCGATTTCGGGGAAACCTTCTTCATCGGCAACGTCGGCAAAACCGGGATAATCCAATGACCATTCTTCGTGCTCGCCGGCAGCAGCTTCCTGAAGATTTTGCAGTGTGGTACCGATGATACCTGCCGGATAACTGGCAGTAATTTCTACCATGCCACCTTCCAACCATTTGAACATACGCTTTGCGTGTTCCTTTTCCTGATCGGCTGTTTCTGTGAAGATAGCAGCGATTTGTTCGTAACCTTCTTTCTTAGCTGCACTTGCAAAGTAAGTGTAGCGCATTCTTGCTTGTGATTCACCGGCGAATGAAGTCAGCAGATTTTTCTCTGTCTGAGTTCCTTTAACACTTTTAGCCATAGTTTCTTTTTTTATTAGTTAATGTAATTACGTATAAATGTCGTTCGTATTGTCTTTTAACATCACAAAATTACGAATTAAGTTTCAAACAAACGTAATTTTACTTCATCGGATTTATCTATCGGACGATAAGAATTTTCTATTACCCCCTCTATAAGCAAACCCAAAGAAGATGCCTTAACACATTTTATCCCATACAGGTTACTACTTACAACAAAAAACAATAACTTTGTGTTCAAAGTATTCACTAAAAAAAATCGACTATGAAGAAGCTCGTCAAACTTTCGGCTTTACTACTTGTATTATCAGCCTGCTTCAGTTCGTGCTTCACGGAACGCTCTGTTGCCATAGACCAACCCCGAAACAACAAAGACTACACCGTACACTATCTTTTTGAACACGACGGGTGTAAAGTTTACCGTTTCTATGATTCATGGTCGAACAGCTATGTCTACTTCACCACACAAGGTGGTACTACAAGTATCCGAAGAGACTCAACCCATCGCAGAACTTCCACGTATAGCATACTGAACGACACACTCAGAGTAAAAAGAGCAGAATAATTGCAACCATTTGCATTATTTTACCTAATTTTGCAACTTCCTTTTCAAGAGGACAAGTCACAATAGGTAAAATAAAGATTTTCTGATTACAAATGAAAGCGTTCGAATTCAAACCGAAGCTATACACAGCTTTAAAAAACTACTCGAAAGAACTATTTATGGCCGACCTGATGGCCGGTATCATCGTCGGTATCGTTGCCCTGCCGCTTGCCATCGCATTCGGTATCGCTTCCGGCGTATCGCCCGAGAAAGGTATCATTACGGCTATCATCGCCGGATTCATCATTTCAATGCTGGGCGGAAGCAAAGTACAGATTGGCGGGCCTACGGGTGCGTTCATCGTCATCGTCTACGGCATCATCCAGCAATATGGAGAGTCGGGACTGATTGTTGCCACGCTGATGGCAGGCATTATCCTTATTCTGCTGGGTGTATTCAAGCTGGGGGCAGTCATCAAGTTCATCCCCTATCCTATTATTGTAGGATTCACAAGCGGCATCGCCGTCACCATCTTCACCACACAGATTGCCGATATCTTCGGGCTGACGTTCGGAGGAGAAAAAGTTCCCGGTGACTTTATCGGGAAATGGATCGTTTATTTGCAACATTTCGATACGGTGAACTGGTGGAACACGGTGGTAAGCATCGCCAGCATCTTTATTATTGCCATCACACCCCGCTTCTCGAAGAAGATACCCGGCTCGCTCATTGCCATCATCGTGGTAACCGTAGCGGTGTATCTGATGAAACAATACGGAGGTATCAACTGCATCGACACCATCGGCGACCGCTTCAGCATCAAGGCTGAATTGCCGGATGCCGTGATGCCCACCCTGGACTGGGAAGCGGTGAAGAATCTGTTTCCCGTTGCCATCACCATTGCCGTACTGGGAGCTATCGAGTCTTTGCTCTCCGCTACCGTGGCCGACGGTGTGATTGGCGACAAGCACGACTCCAATACGGAACTGATAGCGCAGGGAGCAGCCAATCTGGTTACGCCGCTATTTGGCGGTATTCCGGCTACCGGAGCCATTGCCCGTACTATGGCGAACATCAATAACGGAGGAAAATCGCCTGTAGCCGGTATGGTGCATGCGGTGGTACTGCTGCTTATACTGCTGTTCCTGATGCCACTGGCACAATATATCCCGATGGCTTGCCTGGCAGGGGTACTGGTAGTGGTATCTTATAATATGAGTGGCTGGCGCGTATTCAAGGGATTGCTGAAGAATCCGAAATCGGATGTTACCGTACTGCTCATTACCTTCTTCCTGACGGTGATTTTCGACCTGACGATTGCCATTGAAACAGGATTGGTCATTGCCTGCGTACTCTTTATGCGCCGTGTGATGGAGACTACCGAAATATCAGTCATCAAAGACGAAATAGACCCGAATGCAGAGTCGGACGTTGCCCTTCACGAAGAGCATCTGATGATCCCCGAAGGCGTGGAAGTGTACGAAATAAACGGCCCTTACTTCTTCGGCATCGCCACCAAATTTGAGGAGGTGATGGCACAGTTGGGCGACCGTCCCAAGGTACGTATCATCCGCATGCGCCAGGTGCCTTTCATTGACTCTACAGGTATTCATAACCTCACCAGCCTCTGCGAGATGTCACAGAAGGAAAAGATAACCATCGTCCTCTCCGGTGTCAACGAAAATGTGCACAAGGTATTGGAGAAATCGGGCTTCTACACGCTGCTGGGCAAGGAGAATATCTGCTCGAATATTAATGTGGCACTAGATCGGGCTAAGGAAATAGTAGAAAGTGTGTAAAGACTTGAATCATGGCAAGAAGAAAAAAGAAACAATCACAAGGCGTCTATTATCTGATACTGTTTATCTGCATCGTTTGCCTGGCCTACGAACCCGTTGCAAAGGTTCTGTCGGGCGACAAACAGACGGTGGAGGCTCCTGCAAAGATAGACCTTCCGGCCGATACCCGCCTCGAAATACCGGCAAAGCTGAAGAACACTTCCGAACTGATTCTGCAACGGAAAGGATATACCGTATCTTATAATAAGGACTTGAAGATACCGAACTGGGTGGCTTGGGAACTCACCCCCGAAAAACTGGTGGAACGCGAAAGCCGTACGGACAAGTTCCTGCCCGATCCCGACCTGCCGGAAAGTGAAGCCGTGACCACCGACGACTACAAAGGAGCCGGTATGGACCGCGGCCACATGTGTCCCGCAGGCGACAACCGCTGGCACTGGAAAGCCATGCAAGAGAGTTTCTACATGACCAACATCTGCCCGCAAAACCACAACCTGAACCGTGGAGACTGGAAAGAACTGGAAGAAGCCTGTCGTCGTTGGGCAGAAAAAGAAGGAAAGATATACATCGTCTGCGGTCCCATCCTCTACGACCAGAAGCATCGAACCATCGGCAAACGGCACAAAATCACCGTGCCCGAAGCCTTCTTCAAGGTAATACTGTGCACTGAAAGTAATCCGCCACGGGCCATCGGCTTCATTTATAAGAATGCTTCGGGCAATCATCCACTGGACAGTTACGTCAATACAGTGGATGAAGTGGAACGGATTACGGGCATCGACTTCTTCCCCGCCCTGCCGGATGAGGTGGAGGACAAAGTAGAAGCGACGTATGACCTGAGTCTGTGGAAGAAAAACTAATTCCTTATTCCTTTATCCATGCTCCGGTAATCTCTGCCACATACATGTGGTGAAATCCGCCGTGAGCACCGCCGTACCATTGTTTGCAGGTTTCGGGATGGATGAAACACTCTTCTTTAATCGTATCGGTATAGAGTTTGCGACATTCCAGGCTCAGTCGTCCTTGCTCGAAGAAGATATTTCCTTTCTCGGTGACGACGGGCTTCAGTCCCGTTTCCTTTACCTTGTCCACTTCCCTACCCGACTTACTGCCGCATATCTTATGAACGGCTCTGTTCTCTTCGCCCAGGAAAGAAAGCGTGAAGTACTCACTCTTTTCGGCAAATTCGAAAGTATAACGCTCCGGACGAATAAAGACAAATACTACCGGCTTGTTCCAAAGGAAACCGATGCCGCCCCAACTGGCAGTCATGGTATTGAAATGCTCTTGATTACCGGCTGTTATCAGCATCCACTCTTTGCCTATGGCTTCGAAGAAGTTTTCGTTCAGTTCTTTAATTGCAATTGGTTTCATAATAATGTATGTCATAATTTGATGTTACTCTGTCATTAGCTTCGCTCAATACGAAACGCTGACCGGTATGCCTGCCGCTTCTACCAGTGCCGCTATGCGGTCCAGTTCTTCGCGGGTAGCTTTCTGCAAGTCATGGTCGGGCGTTTCGCGGTCGATGGTATAAATCATCACCTGGCGGGGAGCAATCTCTTTAACAGCTTCCAGCCAGGGAAGGACGTATTTGTCGGAAGTATTATCTACATCCCGGCCTTCGTAACCACCTTTCATGAACATAGTTTGTATGATGCAGTTTCCCTTGAAGGACTTCATACCGTCGATGATGGAAGCAATGGAATATTGTCCCGTGGGACGGTCCACTTCACGGATATATGCTTCATCTACCGTATCCAGCTTGAGGATATTGTTATCGATCTTATTCAAAGCCTCGAATACGGCAGGGCGATGGATAAACGTAGAATTGCTCAGTACACTGACTTTAGCTTTCGGAAAGTATGTATCGCGCAAAGCAAGCGTATCTTCTATGATTTCGGGAAAATGGGGATGCGCCGTCGGCTCTCCGTTACCGGCAAAGGTCAGCACGTCGGGCGTAGGGCCATTCTGCTGCATATCCTGCAAGCGGGCTTCGAGTGCTGCGCGCACTTCCTCGCGTGTGGGCAACGCCTGCTTGGGCCGATGGTCTTTATTGAAACCGCATTCGCAATAGATGCAGTCGAAGGTACATACCTTACCGTCTGCCGGCAATAAGTTAATCCCCAAAGATACTCCCAAACGGCGGGAATGGACAGGACCGAAGATGGGAGACGGATAAATGACAGTCATATTATTTACGATTTAACAGTTGAATCAATGACAAAGTTAACTGAAAACTATTGTATTCAACAATATTCGGCCTTCAAAGTTTATAAAGAAGACGGGATATTACTCCTGCAAAGGACTTGCTTTATACTAAATAATGTAAAGTATACATTACTTTTTATCCAATATACTTGTTTATATGTAAAGTATACATTACTTTTGTAGACAACATTAAATACATAGTATTATGAAGAAGAACTATTTATTTCCAACCACTTTCAGAAAGATAGGTTGGTGTTTGTTTGTTCCGTTTGCTATTGCAAGTCTGCTTTGTCTTTTCGATGGCTGGAACGATAACTGGTCTGTGGTTAGTGTATTCTCACTTATCCCCTGGGGTATCATCAAGAATTCCATTATTGATGAAATAAGCATGATAGGACTTACAATATCGCTTCTGTTCATAGCCTTTTCAAAAGAGAAGGACGAGGACGAATGCATAGCCAATATCCGTTCAAGTTCTCTTGTCTGGGCTGTTGTGACAGGCTATCTCTTGCTGATAGTATGTACTATGTTTATCTATGATATACAATATCTTAACTTTGTATTCATAGACTTGTTCATGATACTGATCCTATTCATCATAAAGTACAATATTGAACTTTATAAATTCAAGAGGAGCAACAATGACTAATACATTAAGAGTGGAAAGGGCCATCAAGCACATCACCCAACAGCAGTTGGCCGAAGCCATAGGGGTGAGCCGACAGACCATAAACGCCATAGAATCGGGAAAATATGTTCCTTCTACGCTGCTGGCATTGAAGATATCGGAAGTCTTCGGAAAGACGGTGAACGAAATATTCACTTTAGAGGAAAGCGATAAAGCTAAAACTTGATACGCAATTGCATCTGCAAGTCCCCTTTTTTATTTCCTTCTATCAGGTCATTGCCCGATCCGATGGCATCGCGGTCTTGGTAAACCGTCTGCCCGAACTTGACGAGAAGCATAAAGGCTTTACTCAAGTCATAGCGAAGATGTGTGGAATAACGAAAGCCGCGACCATAGAAGGAAGGTGTATAAAAGGTATATAAAAGTCCCTTCTCGGAGGTGTAGACACGAGAATCGTAATCGTCTGTATGGAAATAGGTGCCTTGCAAAGAGATGGATAAAGGAAAGGAAGAAAAAGCGTAAGCACAAGATTGTGTGCACTGCCAGCCCTGCCGACGGTCGAACCGATACTTCCCTACATCCTGCTGACGGAAATGATTGTAATCTACCGTAGTACGGAATATGAAACCTCCGGGCATATAAGTCATCCGATAGCGGAGCCGGTGATGATAGACCGGGGATATGGCTTCACCACTTGTCCCCGTTACGTCTCTTTCTTTCTGCTTATAGCGGTAATTGAGATACATGGACAGATTGCGCCGCGGAGAATAAGCCGCCTGAAACATGCCGTCCACTCCTTGCGAAGGCTTACTGATGCGATACTTCCACCAGGGAAAACTGAACATATCCAGCGAAGCAAACAACTTCCAACGGGCAAAAGGAGTGGCCTCTACTGCCAGATACCAGCCATTCTCGTTCTGTGGCGTACTGCTCTCGCCAAAAGAACGGGCAAACATGGACCAGTAATCGGAAGAATAATAACGATGGATAAGTAGCAAACGGTAGTCGGAAGACAAGTTATACCTTAACTGATTCAGCAAGGCATAACCTTGTTTTCCGATAGCCACCTCTCCTACCCATGCGAAACGTCCCAAACGGTATTTATAGTCAACGCCTGCATTATAGAAATTATTCCCATGCAGGTTGTACTTTGCATACTTATTCAACTTAGGTTCATAAGGATGATTAAAGAAGTAATAGATGCCGGTCAGCCCTACCTTCAGTGCATTCTTTTCGTAAGTCACATTGCCGCCCATCAACTGAAGGGTAAAGATATCCATCTTATCGGCTTCTTTCTGCGTACGGTGCAAGCCGGTTTTATAGATAGAGGTGATCTCTCCGTCCTTTATCACTCCATCCATCGACCGATGGGAATAGAAAGCGGAAAATTCCAAGGAAGGGAGCACTGCCACCGTTGCCGCCGCACCGCGGAAATAATTGTATTCATCGGTAGAGCTGTGCTTCTTGATACCTCCGATACGGTATTCCGAGGTAGACATGGAGAATGTTTTGCCTAACCGGAAGTCTGTACTCAACACTAATCCCTGCCCGAAACTCAACCGGTAATTGCCCAGTGCCAAAGTTTTCAGTCTGCCCAGGTTCTTAATGAGGAAATAAAAAGAATAGTAATCATATCCCTTCTTGTCGTGCAAGGCAAAGAAAGGCTCTCCCGCATCCTTTTCTCCCGTTATTCCTATCTGAAGATAATCGCTATAATGAAAATTATAACGCAGAGAGTGGTAGAGAGAAGGCCCCAAGTAATTCTTCTCATATCCTTTGCGGGTATAAAGAGGAACATCCAGCCGGGTAAGCACTTCGTTCTTTCCATATTTCAGGATGGACTTCAAAGCAGGATATCCCCTACTCCCTTCCACCACTTGTACACAGATAAAAGGAAGCAGCATCTCGATGGTGCGCTTATCCATCTCCTCCACCAGTTGCAGTTCATAAACGGTCTGCATCTGTCCATGAATATAGACATAAGCCAGGAGGTTTTCTATCTGAATATCCGTGAGGAAAGGAAATTGCTCTAACTGGCGCTTTGTGGCCGTATTGATGTTGACGGGTTCTTGCAGATGTCGGGACAGTTCTTCCAATTCATCTTCCCAATTATACTCTTCTTCACTCTCCATGGAGAGTTGTTCCAGGTTCTCTTCGAGAAGAAGCAGAGACGGCTCCTTCCGAGGTTCAGGTGTGTTTTGAGCTTCAAGTATAGGAGTCATTAGCAACATACCCACAAAGACTCCTATCTTGACGATTCTCATTCGATATAGCCGTTTCGTTGTTATTTATGATTGTTTCAGCGGACGAAAGTACAGTAATAAAATAATAACAAGAAATATTTCAGCCTAAAAACAACAAGAACTTAAACGAAAATACGATTCACCTATTTCAATATTTATAATTTTTCCTGTGATACCTATAACGCCTAATTCCGGCCTGCAACCACTCGGGAGATATCTCTGACGCCATTTTCATAAGGCTACACCCTTTCTCCCGGATGGCTACACCCTTTAGTGGTGATGGCTACACCATCTGCAGGAAAGGGTGTAGCCCTGCAAGAAGGACGGTTTGCTGCAATCAACAAGAAGAAATATATAAAGAAACAATCATTAAAAACGTCACTTGCATAAATCACCTTAAATAAGTTAATTGATTAAGGAAAAAACACTCAAATACAACAACATTCCGCAGAATGATGTACTTTTGCAGCATGAACACAAGGCTTAACATAGTAATACTCATCATGTTTCTATTCATCGGAAGCCTGAAATGTCTTGCGCAGCAGCAGTCCCCGCAAACTGGTGCGCAAAAGAGTATCTATCTTACCCCGATGTGCGTTTACGAAGGTGATACCATTCCATACGTTAAACTGCCCACTGTTTACATCTTCAAGCCGCTTAAATTCAAGAACAAGCGGGATATGAACAATTACTATAAACTTATCCGTGATGTGAAGAAAGTGCTTCCCATCTCCAAAGAAGTGAACCGCGCCATCATCGAAACCTACGAATACATGATGACCCTGCCCAACGAAAAGGCACGCCAGAAACACATGAAAGCAGTGGAAAAAAGCATGAAAGAGCAATACACCCCACGTATGAAGAAACTTACCTTCGCCCAGGGCAAACTACTGATAAAACTGGTAGACCGACAGACCAACTCCACCGGATATGAATTGGTAAAAGCCTTTATGGGACCTTTCAAAGCAGGTTTTTACCAAACATTTGCCGCCCTGTTCGGCGCCAGCCTGAAGAAACAATACGACCCGACGGGAGATGATGCACTCACCGAACGGGTAATACTGATGGTGGAGAGCGGACAACTCTAATAGTTCAACCCAAAGCACCAAAGAGGAATTACATTGGCATAACCCGATTCAATATCATCTTTTACTATATATCCTTCCTGTGCCTCGGATATTTGTTTCTGTCCCTTCCCTTTTCCTCCTACTTCAAAAGTCCGTTCTCCTATTTTGAAATCTGCCAGTCGGGAAGAAGTTATTTCTTGCTTTACTCTCAGCTGATTGTAAAAGAAAGTTTCACGAACATTACCCACATTCGATTCCATCTTCCCTAAAGCATAAATAAGATTCGTATTGTCCAGATACACCTTTTCTACTTTTCCTAAACTGCGGATTCCTCCGGTTTCGTCACGCAATTGGGATATCATTCCGCAACGTTCCATATATAGCAGATAATCACTTATATAGTTTCGCCCGGCTCCCGTCAGGTCTGCCAATTTCTGCATAACCGGCTTAAAAGGAACACTCTTGGCAATAACCATCAGCAGTTGCTTCAATTTACGCCCAGTAGATACATTCATATTGGCATATTGCGGAATATCAATTTCCATAGTCTGATTGATAACTTGCTCCAACTCTACGTCGAAGTCGGCATCACGACTGAAAGGATAATATCCCTTTCTCAGATAGTCGGCAAACATAGGCAAGGGATGATTTACTCCAGGAATCTCTGCTTTCTGTTCCAATATATCTTCGAGTGTATAGACAGGAACAGAAAGATTGTGAAATAAACGCAGATACTCCCGAAAAGACAATCCTTGCATTTCGTAGATAGGTGCCCTCCTGCTCAAGTCTGCCATCCCTTTATAAATGTCCAGAATAGACGAACCGGTGAAGAGAATCTGCATATCGGTATAAGTGTCATACAGTTGTTTCAATTCACGCGACCAGTCCGGATACTTATGAATTTCGTCAATAAACAGATGCTTGCCACCTTGCTTGCTGAATTTATCAGCCAAGTCAATCAATGTATTAGTCACAAAGTACATATTGTCTGCCGATACATACAACGTATCTTTAGCTGACAGGTTCTTTTTGATGTATTGCAGAAACATAGTTGTCTTTCCTACACCACGTGGTCCTACTAATCCAAGCATACGGCTCTCCCACTTGATTTCATCGTATTTATAACGGATAAAACCAGTATCTGTTTCTTTCAGAAGTTTGTTGAAGCTTTCGTATAATCTATCCATAAATCGATCTATTTATGGACAAAGATAGTAAAATTGCACCATGATGGTGCATAAAACACGTACTTTCTGCACCATCATGGTGCAATTTCAGTTCTATTATTTGAAGTTTATTTCCGCCTTGCGTGCTTGTGAATGTTGAAACTGACGCTTTACATTGTACAGTTTTCCATCTCTGATAAACTTTGAACCGGTCTGTTTAAACCAGAATGAAACATTGTTTTCTATGCAGACGCTGCGAAGTTCCATTATCCAGTCAAAGTCGCAGGGACGGGCTTCATATCCCGATTCTCCACCTGCAACGACTTGTTCAATCCATTCCGATATGCAATAAGAAGTCAAATCAATCTTCTCTAACAATGGTTCGCAAATGATTATTTTGTGCTTTATGGGAGCGGCTTTATAAATGGGCAGACGATAATCGGCACACTCCTGATTCTCTACCGTGCAGCAGATAGTTACATTCTCATATCCATCCCCCCAATTTCCGGGCAAACAATCGGCAAAACGGTCTATACGCTTGGTTATCATCAGAAAATGAAGATCACTACGCTGATACATCATATCCCACGCTTCGGCACGCCACTTATCGGCATCTTCTACAAAGAAATCGGAGGTAAAGCAAGTATAAACCAAGGTTCCCGACGGTATTTTAAACTCTCCGCTCCGCTTCTTTCGCAGGGGCAAATCGAAGTTTTTTGTCTGTGTTACTATCGAACTGTCCACATCTCTCTTAGCATCGCCACGATAAACATAGCAATGTCTGCATCCTGTACTCAGTTTATGGCAACCGTGCCACAAATTCCACATCATTGATTTTGCTGCAATACCATTCATTTGAACAATAATTCACAGAGTTAATATTATGTTGATAACGCGGTTAGCAACGAGAACATACAAAGAGATAAAACAATGATTTTCAATCTACTTATCTTGTTAATAAGCCAAATATATAATTGTTCATTCAGCTCTCAGTTTCTTGAATAAATCCCAGATAACAATGCCTGCCGTTACAGATACGTTCAAAGAATGCTTCGTGCCGTATTGAGGTATTTCAATGCATCCGTCGGAATGGTCGATTACTTCTTGTTGAACACCCTTCACTTCATTTCCCATCACCACGGCGTACTTCCCGGACTTGTCTAAAGTCAACTCATCCAACATGATACTTCCTTCTGCCTGCTCCACGGAATAAACAGTATATCCCTCGGATTTGAGGTTATCAACAGCTTCAACCGCGTTATTAACATACTTCCAATCTACGGTGAATTCTGCTCCTAAAGCCGTTTTATGCATCTCGGGATGCGGTGGAGTGGCCGTAATGCCACAAAGATAGATACATTCAATCCGGAAAGCATCCGAAGTGCGAAACACAGAACCTATGTTATGAAGACTGCGGATATTATCCAATACCACCACCAAAGGCAGCTTTTCAGCCTCTTTAAACTCTTCTGCACTGATACGGTTCAACTCTGTTATCTTCAGTTTTCGCATAACGACTTGTTGATTTAATACATTGATTTATAATAGTTTGATAGACACTGGCGTTTGTCCTGACAGACACCAGTGTTCAACATGACAGACACTGGTGTTTGACGTGACAAACACTGGCCTCTGTCACAACAGACTCCAGTGTCTGACAAACGCTCTGTTTTTCCTTGTGCAAAGATACTCCTTTCCGTTTATATCCCGGTTAATAACCGTTGAAAACGTGTCAATAGCATAGGGAAACATTTTTAAAAGTAATCCTTGCATTATTCAAAGGTTCGCATATTACAATGCCGTAACGAACAAACCAAAAAAGTTAAGAGAAACTTTCAAGGGCTATTTAAACACATTTTTAAGCACTATTCCATCGGTTTATAACTGTAAAGTTATTAACTTTGCGGTTCATCAACAACGTGTTAATGAAGTAAGATGATAGAACAATAGAGTGCTTATAATCAGAAGTTACGCTTTCATAGCTCCGGTTAATAAGATATGGACAAAGTTTTACCCCGTACTAATAACTTTGTGGGCAAGAAAAATCGTACTTATTTATCCACACTATTAACAGGCTATCATCACTATCAAAGGATTTTTAAAGAAGAAAGAGAAATAAAGAATATAATTATGGATAATCTTATAGAAGCTATCAAGCAACTGAAAAAGGAGAAGAATGCAATCATCCTGGGACACTACTACCAGAAAGGTGAAATACAAGATATAGCCGACTACGTAGGCGACAGTCTTGCCTTGGCACAATGGGCGGCACGGACGGAAGCGGACATCATTGTGATGTGCGGCGTTCACTTCATGGGCGAAACGGCAAAGGTACTCTGTCCCGACAAGAAGGTGTTGGTGCCCGATATGGCGGCAGGCTGTTCGTTGGCCGACAGCTGCCCGGCTGATGAGTTCGGTCAGTTTGTCAAAGAGCACCCCGGATATACGGTGATATCCTACGTCAACACAACGGCTGCCGTGAAGGCGGTTACCGATGTGGTGGTGACTTCTACCAATGCCAAGCAGATCGTAGAAAGCTTCCCCAAAGATGAGAAAATAATCTTCGGGCCGGATAGAAACCTGGGGAATTATATCAACTCCATCACCGGAAGGAATATGTTACTATGGGATGGCGCTTGCCATGTACACGAACAATTCTCGGTTGAAAAGATTGTTGAAATGAAGACGAAATATCCCGATGCAGTGGTGTTGGCTCATCCCGAATGCAAGAGTACGGTACTGAAATTGGCGGATGTGGTAGGTTCTACGGCTGCATTGCTGAAGTATGCGGTGACTCATCCCGAGAAGAGTTATATTGTAGCTACCGAATCGGGTATCCTGCACGAGATGCAGAAGAAGTGTCCGCAGACAACGTTTATTCCGGCTCCTCCCAATGATAGTACTTGTGCCTGCAATGAGTGTAGCTTCATGCGGTTGAATACACTGGAAAAGCTCTACGATTGTCTGAAGAATGAGTCTCCCGAAATAAAGGTGGATGTTGAAATTGCAGAAAAGGCGGTAAAACCGATTAAGAGGATGCTGGAGATATCGGCAAAATTGGGATTGTAATCTTGTTAGTAACTCAATTCCCTTCCTCCCAAGAGCTACTCTTTATACACATCTTTAAGGTGTATAGGAAAGAGTAACTTCATTCCCCTCCTCCTGGGAGGAGGGGTGCCCAGCGGGCGGGGTGGTAGAGAGCACATAACTCTGTGCATATTCCTCTATCTCCTTCAGTATTTGCTCTGCATTTTCAAACACCGTTCTATTTTCAAACCTCAGCACTTTGATATTCTTTATCTCAGTGAGGAATGATGTGCGTTTTTCATCATAGTCTTGTTGCCTATTATGAACTTCACCGTCCAGTTCTATTGCCAACTTTAATTTAGGACAATAAAAATCAAGAACGTATGGTCCTACACTATGCTGTCTTCTAAATTTGAGTTTAGCTATCTGATTATTTTTTAATAAGTTCCAAAGAGTAGCTTCTGCGGAGGTAGAATGATTTCGTAATTCTTTTCGTAAATCAGTAAACTCTGATTTATTCATGAGGGTTTGCATAGGGATATATTTTTGCATTTAAGGTTATGTGTTCTCTACCACCCCGCCCGCTGGGCACCCCTCCTCCCAAGAGGAGGGGAATTGAGTTACTACTGCTAAATTATGGTTGAGTGGTTATTTCATTAGGAACTTGCAAAGCTTATTAGTAGCCAGTGCCCGATGACTGATCTTATTCTTTAATTCGTTTCCCATCTCAGCATACGTCTGTGTATATCCTTCGGGAATAAATATAGGATCGTACCCGAAACCTGACATGCCGCGTCTGGTTTTTGTTATTTCTCCTTTCACGATTCCTTCAAACAGATGTTCTTTTCCGTCTATGATAAGAGCAAAAACAGTACGAAACTGTGCTTTACGATTCTCCATACCTTCCATATCCTGCAACAGCTTCTTCATATTTGCTTCCGAGTTGTGCGCATCACCGGCATAGCGTGCCGAATATACTCCGGGAGCTCCGTTCAATGCTTCCACTTCCAGGCCGGTATCATCGGCAAAGCAGTCCAGTTGATAATTATCAAAGATATATCTTGCTTTCAGCAAAGCATTTCCTTCAAGCGTGTCTGCTGTTTCGGGAATGTCGGTGTAGCAATTGATATCCTTCATGCTGAGAAGTTCTACCTTTTCTCCCAAGATAGCAGTAACCTCCTCCAACTTATGTGCATTGTTGGTGGCAAATACAAATTTCTTTCTCATACTATAATCTCCTATATATTCGTGGCTTGTAATGCAAGTTACTTACTTATTTCACTTTGATACGGTCGAATCCTTCTCCGTATACACCGATAACGGAGCTTTGAGAAATGAAAGCATTCGGATCGATATCTTTCACCATTCGGAAGATTTCGACAGATTGGCGCTTATAGGCAAGCACCACCAATACTTTTACGTTTCGCTTGCTGTACCAGCCTATACCGTCGAGCACCGTCACGCCGCGGTGGGTTTCTTTGGTGATGCGGTCGGCAATCTTCTCGTACTCTTTAGAGAAGATGAAGAACTGCACAGACTGTCGTGCACTGTTTACGATGTAATCCAGTACAAATCCGATGACAAACAGTGTTACAAAACCAAATATCACCCGTCTCCAGTCGTTGAAGATGAAGTAGCAGGAACTGATGATAACAACATCACAAGCCATTATCATACGTCCCAAAGTGACGTCGTGGTATTTGTTGATAATGGCAGCAATGATATCCGTACCTCCGGTACTTCCGTTACAGTTGAATACCACGCCGAGACCGATACCGCACATCGTAGCACCTATCAGACAAGCCATAAAATCTTGTCCCGGTCCCAGGATTTGCGGTGGAACACCATCCGGCCCATTCACCAGCCATTGGAAGAACCATAGAAAGAAAGTCAATCCGAAGATGGCAAACGTAGTCTTGATACTGAACTTCGGTCCCAGTATCTTGATGGCAAACGTCATCAAAACGGCATTGATAATGAAATACGACCATTGGATGGGAAAGCCAGTGGCGTAATAAATAATAGCACCGATACCGGTAGTACCTCCAGTCGTAATCTGGTAGGGGATGAGAAACGCTGCCCATCCCATGGCATAGCTGATGAGTCCGAAAGTGATGAAGACGTAGTCTCTCAACTCCCTCATCACTTCCGCTTTGGTTGGTTTTGTAATTTGCATATCTATTATTTAACAACGATGTTTACGATCTTCTTCGGCACTACGATTACCTTGGCGATAGTTTTACCTTCTATCCACTTCGCAGAACGTTCGTCGGCCAATACGGCAGTCTGAATGGCATCTGATGCTGCATCAGCAGGGAACTCCATGTTGAAGCGTGCTTTTCCGTTGAAGGAAACAGTATAGTTAATCGTATCTTCTATCAGGTATTCTTCGTTGTATTTAGGCCACTGGGCATCGCATACGGAGCCTGTATTGCCCAATTTTTCCCACAGCTCTTCGCATACATGTGGCGCAAAAGGAGCCAGTACAATGACAAACTGGTTGAGTATTTCCTTCTTGCTGCATTTCATTCCGAACAGTTCGTTCACGCAAATCATGAAGGCACTGATGCTGGTGTTATAAGAGAATTGCTCGATGTCTCCTGTAACTTTCTTGATAAGTTTGTGCAGCGATTTCAGTTCTTCCTTGGTAGCCGGTTCGTCCGTCACCAGATAGTTGTCGTTGCGGTCGTAGAACAGTGACCAGAACTTCTTGATGAAGCGGTGTACACCGTCTATACCGTTTGTATCCCAAGGTTTGGATTGTTCTACCGGACCGAGGAACATTTCGTACATACGAAGTGTATCTGCACCGTATTTCTCGACAATCATATCGGGATTGACGACGTTGAACATGGATTTACTCATCTTTTCTACTGCCCATCCGCAGATGTACTTGCCATCTTCGAGAATGAACTCTGCCGTTTCGTATTCGGGACGCCATGCTTTGAAGGCTTCGAGATCCAGGATATCATTGGATACGATGTTTACATCTACGTGGAGTGGGGTAGTATCATACTGGTCTTTCAGGTTCAGAGATACGAACTTGTTGCTGTCTTTGATGCGATAAACAAAGTTGCTTCGACCTTGAATCATACCTTGGTTCACTAACTTTTGGAATGGTTCTTCTACTGCAGAGACACCAACGTCGTGCAGGAATTTGTTCCAGAAACGGGAGTATATCAAGTGGCCGGTGGCATGTTCGGTACCACCTACGTAGAGGTCTACGTTGCGCCAGTATTCGTCTACCTTCTTGTCAACGAGTGCAGTATGGTTATGCGGATCCATATAGCGCAGGTAGTAAGCGCTTGAACCTGCAAAACCGGGCATAGTGTTGAGTTCCAACGGGAAAATGGTGACATTGTCTATCTTTTCGTTTTCTACCACACACTTGTTTACAGTGTCCCAAGCCCATTTAGTGGCATGTCCCAATGGAGGTTCACCTGTCTCGGTAGGCAAGAATTTGTCTACTTCGGGAAGTTCAAGGGGCAGACAGCTTTCGTCAATCATATAAGGCATTCCGTCCTTGTAGTAAACCGGGAACGGTTCACCCCAGTAGCGTTGACGGGAGAAGATGGCATCGCGCAGGCGGAAGTTTACCTTCACACGTCCCAGATTATGCTCTTTTACATATTTCTTGGTAGCTTCAATGGCTTCTTTGATGGTCAGTCCGTTCAGTGAAAGGTCACAGTAAGGAGTAACGCCTTCACGTGGAGAATTGCAAACAATACCTTCTTTGGCGTCGAAGCTTTCCTCACTAACGTCGCAACCTTCTACCAATGGACGAATTTCCAGTCCGAAGTGTTTTGCAAAAGCATAGTCGCGGCTATCGTGTGCAGGTACAGCCATGATAGCACCTGTTCCATATCCGGCAAGTACATAGTCACTGATCCAGATGGGCACTGCTTCTCCGGTGAACGGATTGACGGCATAGCTTCCGGAGAACACACCGGTAACGCTGCGGTCGGCAATGCGTTCACGTTCGGTACGTTTCTTGGTACGTTCCAGGTAAGCATCTACTTCTTCTTTCTGTTCCGGGGTAGTGAGCTGTGGTACCAGTTCACTTTCGGGAGCTAATACCATAAAGGTAACGCCGAACATGGTGTCTGCACGGGTAGTAAAGATGGTAAATTCCAAATCGCTATCCTTCACTTTGAATTGTACCTCGGCACCTTCGCTGCGGCCTATCCAGTTCTTTTGAGTTTCTTTCAGAGATTCGGTCCAGTCGATGGTATCCAGTCCATCCAATAAACGTTGTGCATAGGCAGATACACGCAGGCACCATTGGCGCATCTTCTTCTGAACTACGGGGAAACCACCGCGCTCTGATACACCGTCTATCACTTCATCATTGGCAAGTACGGTTCCCAGTTGGGGACACCAGTTTACCATTGTTTCGCCCAGGTAGGCAATGCGATAGTTCATCAGGATTTCCTGCTGCTCCTTTTCGCTCTTGGCATTCCATTCTTCGGCAGTGAAGCTGAGTTCTTCACTGCAAGCGGCATTCAAGCCTTCGTTGCCATATATGGCAAATGCATCAATCAATTCCTGAATGGGGCGTGCCTGCTTTTCATCATTGCAGTAGTAGCTATTGAACATCTTCTGGAATGCCCATTGAGTCCAATGATAATATTCCGGTTCACAAGTACGGATTTCGCGGTCCCAGTCGAAAGAGAAACCTATCTTATCCAATTGCTCGCGGTAACGGTTGATATTGTTGACGGTGGTAATTGCAGGGTGCTGTCCCGTTTGTATGGCGTATTGCTCAGCGGGAAGCCCGTAAGCATCATATCCCATGGGATTCAGGACATTGAAACCTTGCAGTCGTTTGTAGCGGGCGTAAATATCAGAAGCAATGTATCCCAGTGGATGACCTACGTGCAATCCCGCACCGGAGGGGTAGGGGAACATGTTCAGCACATAGTATTTCTGCTTCGTTTCGTCTTCTGTCACTTGGTAGGTTTTGTTTTCCACCCACCGTTTCTGCCATTTCTTTTCAATCTCCCTGAAATTGTATTCCATAATGGTATTTGTTAGTATATTGTTGAAAACACTGTTAATTCTACAGTTAAAACCGGTTAGTATCCGGTTAATATCGGTGCAAAGTTACGGGTTTATTTTCAGATTTGTAGCTAAGTAGTATAAAAAACAATAGCAAACGCTTGATAATTCATTTTTTATTACCTACTTTTGTGATGTGCTTTTAAAACTAATTTTTTGTTTGTAATACAAGTAATAGCTAAATTAGTTCAATAGGATTTTACAGAAAAAGATTTTTAGGATATTCCAAGGGATGAAGTCTGAGAAGATTGCATCCCTTTTTATTTTCTTGTTTATCGTAATAGTTATCCTGCTCCTGATGCACTGTGAGGGGGGCAAGTAATTTTTAGTAAAAACCCAGTAGAAATTTAGTAAATTTTCCTCTGATTTTTAGTAAATTTCCTTCGGCTTTTTACTAAAAATTCTGGGGCGTTTATTCAGGATTGATTTTGCGGTATGGAAAGAAATGCTGTATATTTGTCCAAACTTACAGGCGGACGAACTTATGAATTCGAAAAAAAACTACACTTACCATCTGATTGCTATTTGTACGGTAGCAATATGGGGTCTGACATTTATCTCTACGAAAGTATTAATTGAATATGGACTTTCTCCTCAGGAGATATTTCTGCTCCGTTTTCTGATTGCTTATGTAGGTATCTGGTTCATTTCTCCCCGTAAGCTTTTTGCCGATAACTGGAAAGATGAACTTTGGTTACTTTTGGGAGGTATCACAGGTGGTTCATTTTATTTTCTGACTGAGAATACGGCGTTGGGTATTACGCTAGCAACAAATGTGGCATTCATTGTTTGTACCACGCCGTTGCTTACTACTATTCTTTCTTTATTGATTTATAAGAAGGAGAGGGCTACCCGTGGTTTGATAGGCGGTTCTTTGTTGGCATTGGTAGGGGTAGCACTGGTTGTTTACAATGGCAGTTTCGTATTGAAAATTTCTCCATTAGGTGATTTTCTTACATTGCTTGCTGCCTTTTCCTGGGCGTTTTATAGTTTGATAATGAGGAAAATGGCCGATCGCTATAGTACTACTTTCATTACTCGTAAAATATTCTTTTATGGAGTATTGACCATTCTTCCTGCATTTCTAGTTCGTCCCTGGCAGTTTGATATAGAAAAACTTCTGGAACCTGCTGTTTTGTTCAACCTTCTGTTTTTAGGTGTGCTTGCTTCTTTAATCTGTTTTGCAGTTTGGAATGTGGTGTTGAAACAGTTGGGTACGGTAAGAGCTTCTAACTATATTTATCTCAATCCGCTCTTTACTTTGGTTGGTTCTGCTTTTCTGCTGAACGAACATCTTACAATAATGGCACTTTTGGGGGCGGTGTGTATATTGGGAGGAGTGTATTGTGCAGGGAGGAAATAGACCATATCATAGCTTATCTAAATAGTAAAAGGCAACTGAAGAATAGTCGACAGGATGTGTATTTCCTACCATGCCGTGTTCTATTCCCATATAGAATTCTTTTTCAAAAGATAGTTTGTCTGTTGTATAAAAGCGAAATCCTCCGGTACGTGCTGCTTGTAAATGATAATCCAAGCAACCGTGAAGCGGCAAGCTTTTGGCACAATTCCATTTTCCCGGCAGATCATACCACCCTCCATTATAATAATCTTCGGAACCAGTGCCATGAATGCGCATCTTTCCATCTACATAAGTAGAGTCGTCTCCTTCGAAAAATACCATATTATTGGGATACAGTCCTTGTGCATTATGGATTGTACCTATATAATGCCCTTTTCCTTTAACTGAAAGAAAATCATAGTATTCTCCTTGCTTGGGATTGATTTCACGATGCCAAAAAGCATATAATTTACCTTCTTTTATTTTATCTCTTGCTTCAGTATTATAGTATACTTTTGTGGTGATAGAAAGGTTTTCTCCTTCACCTGTACGATACTGTAGTTTCATTTCAGCTGTACTGTCAAACGGACAAGGTAGAAAACTGTAATGTCTGCCCGATTCACTACCTATCATCATTCCGTTCATCGATGGTTTTCCGGCAGAATATCCAAAAAAGTTTTGCAATGGAATATTTATGGCCGGAATTTCCTCTTTGTCCCAAACAGCATTGAGTGATATATTCTTATGTAAGGATTGTCCGCTGCTTATTTCGAAGCCAAGTATACGTCCGGGTACGTTTGTGTGAAAAAAAACTTTTTCTTCACCTGGAGCTAAAGAGAAAGAAAGTTCTTCTACTTGATAGGTTTTGGATTTCCCCATTGCAAAGGCTTCAATATCAGGAGTTGTAGAAGTTTGCCAAATATGGCAAACTTCCTTCAATGTTTTCTTTGCTTCCGGAGATAAGTCAGTAGAAAAACTTTCAATCTCATATTCAGGCATGTTTCGATATTGGATCTGATAAAATTTCATCAAAGGTCCATTTAATACTATCTTGCATGATTTTCTGTACGGTATGGGGAGGTAACAATAAAAACCTCCGACTCCTTCTCCACAAATTGGTTCTATAAACGGATATTGCTTATTGGAAAACAAGTCTTGAAAACACATTTTCAGACTGGCATTTTTTTCTCCGTCAAAATAAAACTCTAAAGTATCGTTGGTAGGGGTAGGAGTCCATATTCTGTTGATGATACCCGGTCCTTTTAAATCTGCAATCACCAACTTGCCATTTTCCTTTCGGATATAAGAGTAAGTACCATTAAAACCGTCGTCATTTCCTCCGGTTCTGTCATAACTGGATATTTGTTCTACTATACAGTTGGAACGGAATGCAGGCAATAAATCCAAGCGAAAGAGTGCTTCTAATTCAGATGAATAGCTGAAACTTTTTTTTGTAACAGGAGTACAAGAAAGAAATATGCACATAATTATTCCTATCCAGACTATAAAATGGCTATTTAATGATTTTAGCATAACTGAGTTTTATGAAGTCAGTAAATAATTAATTAATAAATAGAATTCTGTAATATGATTATTCGTCTCCCCAAGCATCATTGTCCTTGACTTTTTTCCAAGCTTGACGCATTTGGTGGATATGCCAGAAATTAATCAAAGGTTTCAACTTACGTTCAGCTTTATTGGGGATGGCAGGTATGGGACAGGCTTTGTCCTGATACCAATAGGCAACGGTTGCAATATCTAAATCCATATCATTGGATGTTCCATGCTCAATGGTTGCTTTTAGAGACTTCTCGAAAAAGATGGGATCAGTGATGAAGAAACGATATATATGAGTACGTCCCAACCATCCGGTTTCACCGTTTACGCGAGGATAACCGAAGAAAGGACTTTGGAAAGGTTCTTTAGGACACCAAGAAGTATTGAAAAAATCTTCAGTTCCAGTACCTACCATTGATGGAATTTCTTCTCCGTCAATAAACCACATATCATCACCTTCTCCATACCAGGCTGTTGAAGGATTTTGTACATAATAGTTTAATCCTATAAAGTGTCCTTTTCCTTTTATATCAGCAAATATATAATTCTCTTTCCCGTCAATATTTGCCACTTCTCCTCCAGTCTTGGGATCTTTTATTGGATTAGTTATTTCACGATTATACCATGCGTGAAAACGTCCTACATCTTTGGATAATTTGTCTACTTCATAATAATCTACATAAAAAAAGATGTTATCAATTACATTATCAGCTTGATTTTCAATTTCGATGCGAGCACCTTTTTCGAAAGGCATCATAAAGTAGGTAGACATGCCTGTTCCATTGGCAGGGCCGGTAGATAATGCATAAGAGGTAAAATTATAACTTTCATCCCATCCTTGTCCAAAGAAAGGACCTATTGGAGATTCTACCGAAGGATAGTCATTTCCATCCCAATATATTCGTAAAATGATATCATTGCGATTAACTAAGTGAGGAGGAGGAGCTATAGTAAACCATATATGATTAATGATTCCGGCTCCTTGGATATCACAGATTACAACCTTTTCATTCGGTTTAATTCCCACAATCCGATCACCATTATAGCCATTTTTATCGTAGCTACTTACTCGTTTTGAACGGTAGCCACTTTTAGTTTTCGTTAGATTATATAATTCTCCGTTAATTTGCTGAGAGGAGACAGATAAAAAGGGAATGCACAATAGTAATAATAGTAGGCTATGCTTCATATTCTATTTTTTTTGTTTTTTGAGTTCCTGACTTTCATGTAAAAGACAGGAACTCAAAAATAAGTGAGTAATTAGATTATTTCCATCCGGGATTTTGTTCCAACTGCGGATTCAACAATATTTGTCGAGTAGGCAATGGGAATAAATAGTGTTTGTTAGGATCGAACTTTCTGTCTGATGCCTTTTCTAAAATTATAACTCCTTCTTCATCTATTTCATAACCGATATTATTCCAACGACCATCCGTTTCATACTCAGTTCCTTTATACTTAATACCTCTTAATGGTTGGTTGAGTTCTATTTCAGCTGTTTTCCAGCGTCGCAAATCATCTAAACGATAACCTTCCAGGCTTAGTTCAACTGTTCTTTCACGGCGAATTTCTTCCAGCATGTTCAATCCATTGGTAGTGACAAAAGTATTAGTGAGATGAGGCATTCCGACTCTATCTCTTAATTTGTTAATGCTAATGTCCAGATCTGCGTCTGAAATATTTCCATTCTTTTCAAATGATGCTTCAGCATAAATCAGCAGTACTTCTGTGTAGCGAATAATTGGCCAGTCACATCCTAATGGGAAACTAACTTCTGCTTCCAGTTTTACATTTCTATAACCTGTTTGAGTCCAAAACCCAAAATCTACATTATATACAATGCCTCTGTTCGGATCATCAGGATTGTTCCAATCTGGATTGTACATAGGTTGTGAGAATAACCAGAAACGTTCACCTGGTTTTACGAAGAATATATCCATACGAGGGTCGCGATCTTCATATTCAGATGTAATCTTTTGATAGCCTTTAAACACAGAATTTGAATGAGTAATAGGTAATCCGTTTTTATCCAGGTACATATCTGCCAGTTTTTTTGTCGGACATAGTGTACCCGAATGCTCATAACGTGGCGATTCTCTGAGATCTTCGTCATAGCGTTGCGCTAAAATCGTTTCTTTGTTATCAGCTTTTGTTAAACCTGCCGGATTAGATTTGATTTTGGAAAGTGTAAAGAAGTACTTATAAGACCAATCTCCCAATTCAGCTCTATGATCCCATAACTCATATTCATTGCTGTTGATTACATTCCTGGCAGCTGAAATTGCATCATCTAAAAATGCATCTGCTCCTTGTAGTCCATGATATTTTCTCCATGTTCCTTCGAAGAGTGAGAATCTGGCTTTCATGGCTTCGGCAGCTCCCTTTGATATACGACCTTTATCATCTGCGGCTATTTCTGATTCAAGTGGTAAGTTGGGAATGGCTTCATCAAAATTCTTTTTAATAAAAGTTGCAATGGTTTCCCTGGTATCACGTGGTCCGTACAATAATTCTTTATCCTCCAGTGTGAGCGTTTTTTCAATCAAAGGAACACCGCCAAAACGTTTTAGCAGATTGAAATATTGATAAGCTCTGAAAAATTTCATTTCAGCTTCATAGACTTTAATATCATTCTTTAACTCTTCTGGAGCATTTGCGCATCTTTCGAGACCATAGTTTATATATCTTATGGCAGAATAAGCCCCATCCCAGGTTCCATCAGTAGTTCCGGCTATATATGAGCTGTTGCTTACATTATTGAACCCTGTAGGTTTAGTTATGTCAGACATATCATCGTCTGCGTTGAAAGAAGGCAAACCATAATAAAACTGATTTGCATAACGTTTAAAATCTTCTGCACTTGCAAAATATACTGGTTCAGAAATAACGTCTTGTGAGTATAAGTCCAAACCTTTTTCACATGAGACTGTAGTACCTAATAGAAGTAAACAGCATCCTGCCAGTATGTATTTATGTGTCTTCATATTATCTGTCTTTTTTAAAATTGTACATTTACACCTATAGAATAAGTTCTGGAGAAAGGTATTAAATTCTCATTATAGGGAGCTTCCGGGTCAAATCCATCCGGTAAATTATCCCATTCGAACAGGTTCATTCCAGTTGCGTAGATTCTTAGTTTTTCAACACCGAATTTTTTTGTAAGTGTTGTTGGTAATGTATAGCCAACTTGCACTTCTTTTAGACGTAAATATCTGTTGTTGAAAAGTTTATATGGAGCATCAGACCATTGGTAATTATATCCCTGAATACCTCCATCTTGAGTCAGGCGAGGATATTCTGCATTCGGACGATCAGGACTCCAAGTATTATGATAAAAGTATTTGGATGATTGTTTCCAAACTTCGCCACCTCCGGCATAAGTTCCGTTGATGCAATCCCATTTACCTACTCCTTGCAGGAATGCACTGAAGTCGATTCCTTTCCAGTCAAGTCCTAAGTTAATGCCATATAAGAATCTTTGGTTGTTAGTACCTTTATATACGATGTCACCGGAATTGGGATCACCTTTTTTATATAATGTTGGTTCCAGTATTCCGTCTCCATCTTTATCTACATATTTGGCATCGCCCACTCTTAGGTTGGTAGGTACTCCACCTTTCATTTTGGATTTATAGTCTGCAAGGTCTGCTTCGTCTTTAATGAAACCATCAAATTCGTAAATAAAGAATGCATTGGTTGGGTAACCTTCTACAAATCCCATCAATCCATGACCTGGATTCCGGGAATCACTCAAAGAGATAACTTCTGTTTTGTTGTCACTTAAGTTAAATCCAACTCTATATCCTACTTTGCCTATTTTATCTTTCCAATTCAATGTAAGTTCCCAACCATTAGTTCTGACATGAGCTCCGTTAATTGAAGGGGCACCTGTACCCAATATGCTGGGGAATTCTTCTGCATAAAACATGTTTTTATTATTTTTGACAAAGTAATCAAAGGTACCATTCAAACGGTTGTTCAGCGTGGCAAAATCGATCCCAACATTATAAGTTTCAATTGTTTCCCACGTTCTGTCTACTGCAGGCATGGCTCCCAAAGAAGCATTCGGTACTTTTAATGGATTGTTAGAATTACCAAATGGATATGTTCCGCCAATATTGATATATTGATAGTGGTCGTACAATCCGATGCCAGCTTGGTTACCCAACTGTCCCCAGGAAAGTCTAACTTTCAAATGGTTCAGATAATCTCTGACCGGAGTAAAGAAGTTTTCGTTAGAGATAATCCATGAGCCTGATGCTCCCCAGAAATCTTCCCATTTATGTCCTTTGGCAAATTTAGAAGAACCGTCATTACGGTAGGTTGCTTCTACAAAAACACGATTATCCCAATTATAGCTTAAACGGCCAAAAATAGATGTAATAGCCCATCCATTACCATATTCACCATTATACTGTTGTTCTGAATCTCCTAAGCCTAATACGGGCAATTCGTCAGTTATCAAGTCATAACGATAAGCATTAAACCCTCTGCCGTCAAATTCTTCGTGAGAAGCACCGAACATGGCATTGAACATGTGTTGATCTTTGATTTTGAAATCATAGTTTGCATGCAAAGATGTAACGATATGTTCATTTCTGTTGTAGAGAGATTCTGTTTTTGTCTTTCCACTATACCAATAATCAATAACATCATAGTTCAAAGAACCATCCCAGTGATAGGTTTGGTGTCTTTTGCGATAATATTTTTCATCGCTGATGTCATAGTTCAATGACATATCGCCTGTGATAGTCAAGTTTTTGATTGGTGTAATGTCAAAACCTAACTGAGTGTAGTAAGAATAGTAAGTCTTCCATTTGTTACCGGTATGTTCTGCAAAGGCAATGGGATTACCGAAACCACCTGAGCCATAATATTGTCCCTGAGGATTAAAAGTAGGCTGACAGTTCCAAGTCCAGTATGTCAACCATGCTAATTGATTAATATCGTAAGGCTCTGTTACTTTTTTACGACCCACATATACATTAGAGCGCAATTTAATGTACTTATTCAAGTTATATTCGTATTTAAAGCGTCCCCAATATTTTTTATTGTTGTGCTCTCCATAATTGAACATAGATCCCTGATCCAAATAACCGATAGAAGCATAGTAATTCGACTTTGCCGAACTGCCTGAAATTGACAAGTTATGGGATTGATCAAAAGCTGTTCCATACATTTCATTCCACCAGTCGTGCCAGCCTAATACTAAGTCGGGTGTATCACCAAACGGTCCTTTAACAACTTCCGGATTCTTGGAGTAGATGTCTGCAGTATCTACATAAGGAAGCAGATGGGTGAAAAAGTGATTTGATATACCATCATTAGCATACAATTCACCCATCATTTCAATATGTTGCAATACGTTTACTTTTTGAGGAACACTGGCAGGAGCGTTGAAATTAAAGTTACCGGTATAACTAATAGTTGGCTTCTCTGTTTTACCTTTTTTGGTAGTAACCAATAAAACGCCACCAGCTGCACGTGCACCATAGATTGCTGCTTGTGCATCCTTTAAGATGGTAATATTCTCAATATCTTGCGGATTAATCTTATTCAGTGCATCGGCATTGTTATCACTGTATGGAATACCATCTACAACTACTAAAATACCTGGATCTGAACGGGATGTTACCCCTCTAAGCCGGATATCATAACCTTCTTCGCCAACTTTGCCTTGATTTGTTCTTCTGATTTCCATACCAGGAACAACACCTTGCAAAAGTTCGGCTGTATTGGTCAATGGCTTGTTCGTAAGTTTATCAGAGTTAACCAAATCAACCGCACCGGTTGTGGTGGCTCTGGTTTTTGTACCATATCCAATTGCTACCACTTCCTGAAGCATTACGGCATCTTCTTTCAATTTAATGTTCAGAACTGATTTTCCTCCTACTTCTACTTTTTCCGATTTCATTCCAATAAAGGAGAATACTAACTTTTTCCCAGTTGGGACAGTAATTTCATATTTACCGTCCACATCTGAGATTGTTCCAGTAGTTGTTCCTTCTACCATCACTGAAACACCAGGCATAGGATTACCTTCAAAATCCTCAACTATGCCATGTACTACTTTTTGTTGTGCCCATAGTGGTGTTGCCACTATCAAGCAGATTGCAAGCAAAATTGCTGCTAAGCATCTGTTTTTACATGCTGATTTCATAATTAGTTGATTTAATGTAACAAAAAAATATATTGTATTTATTTAGGCAGTGTACTCCCAAATGGCATCTCTGCTAAATTTTTAAGATGCCATTTGAGGAATATATGCTTTATTCAAAAATTATTTGTAGTTTATCTCCTAGACGCATTTGTAAGCCATTCAATAAAACTTCAGTATAACCATCTGTATTTGTTTTACTGGCAGGAATTGTCTGCCCATTCAAAGAAGCTTTTATGTTATTGGCATTCATACCATCGGATAAGGAGACTTGTAGTTTATCAAGATATAAACGACCGTATTTTACCTCTATGCTGTTAATCTGTTTTCCGTTTTTCCGAATTTGTGAGATATTTCCCCAGCTTTCGGCGGCATTGAAGAATCCGGTTATGTTATTCTTCTCAATTTTGGGATCAAATCCCATAATTCCCTTCGGACCATCATACCAATACCCTTGTACAGCCTGTAGTACTCCATAAGATGCCATAGCGCGTGCATAGTGGTCACCACATTCTATTTCATTCCATGGGTTATGTTTTTTGCCATCATAGCGTGAGTGGATACCTTTTACGATGGCCAGACCTTCGTCAATCATATTACGCTCAATCATTTCAGTGGCAACTTGATATTCAATACCTGTCCACACCTCATCACGATATCTTACACCGTCCTCACCCGGATGCTTGCTGTACGGCCAGGTGCAGATAAATAATCCGGGTTCTCCGGCATGTGCGTAGTATCTTTCGGGAAGATGAGCTTCACTTTGGGCTTTTACATCATTGGTCCAGTTGAACTTCCAGATGGATTGTAGTGCCTTGTTGATAGCATCCGTCGGATAAATATCGCCCAGGCGATAGAGGGAAGCCCATGTTTGTCCAAAGAGTTGGTCGCTCAGGCAACCTTTTCCATATTGGTATTTGGGATATTCTTTCTCATCTACATCTTGGAAGAAATATTCGCCATTCCATAAACGATCCATAGTGTTTTTGCTACCTGCTGTATATATCTTTTTATAATAATTGGCAGCTGTAGTGTCTTTCATGATATAAGCCATCTTTTCGCCCGCTCTCAAGGCTGCCAGATAAAGTCCACCTACGTATGTATTGGCACCGTTAAACGAGATGTCATAAGTATTTGGCTGTGTTTTAACAATCAGACCGTCTTCATTTCCGTCTTCCCGGATTATATATTGGATGGAACGTTTGATCTTATCCCAATTTCTTGCTAAGAAGAAATTATCTTTGGACATCAAATGTTCACGATACATACGTAAAATAACACTTGCATGACCGTCAATCAGAATACCGTGTTCTCCGTTGCGTGATAAAATACCTCCATCTTCTTGGAGAGATACACTGTAGTCGGTTCTTTCGCGCAGATTACGTTCCAATTCCGGGAATAGAGCTGCCATTGCTTGTGCATAGCCCCAGACGTGTGTACAAGTTCCCTCGCAAGAACCGACGCCTTCCCATGCCCAGAATTTATCAGTGGCCCACCATTGACAAGTCTCAGTTGCCAATGTAGAGATAGGCATCATGATGCGTTGTATAAGCCAGTATGGTAAAGTTGTCTGATTGTAATATGTATCGTGAAAATCATGTGTCTTTTGGGATAACTCAGTATAGTTTTTATGTAGTTGATCTGCTACATCCAAGGAGGAGTTATACCAGTTGGCATACATATTGCCGATAGCCGGGCTGTTAGGAGGCAATGGTTTATTCCATTCAGATCCCTTATAGCTCAAAGGACGGTTGGGGAAATACCAAGAAAGTACGAAAATAACTTCTTTGGATTCTCCTGGTTGCAGAGTCATGGATGAAGTTAATGCTCCATTTAATTTTTTACCGAGTTCTGCTTCTGCATATTCTAAACCATTTTTCGAATCATCTGCTGTTCCGGTTGCATTATTGTCAAAAACAGATAAAGCCAAGTTACCGAAGTAAGCATGTGACTTGTCTATAGTGATGGTAGGGGCATCTACCGGAGAGTTGGAAAACTCTATATTATCCACACTGATATGTCCCCAATCTCCGTCAACGGCATCTATAATTTCTAAATATGCCTTTTTTCCTTTGTATTCGGATACGTCCCAGTTGCGTGGAAGGAAATCTTCATTATTGTTGCCGGTTGCAGACATTACTATCTTTCCGTCAACGACCAAGTTTATACAAGTCTTTCCCGGATGAGCACCACCTGCAATATTGAACGAGATATATTTGTTTTTAATTGTAAACGCTTTGGAAGTCAGTTTACCGGTAGGTTTGTCGTAATTTGTATAAGAATTTGCAAGGAAACTACCATAGTTGCCACCAAAGTTATTTTGGTTACATTGTTCGCCGGGAGCAGGTTTTCTGCCAAAAGCATTCCCTTCTACCTTCCAACGATTGTAATTTCCGGACTCAAAGTTATCAAATACTTCATATTTACGGTTTTTGCCAGCAGTTTTCACAGGAAGATTGTTCACTCTCATATCCATGTAGACAGATTTCCAGCCATTATTGTCAATTACCTTGTTCTGTAGCATTCCATCTGCGCGCCCCTTTAGGTCTATGCACACCAGATTCTGCATCCAGCCTTCCAAATTGGCAGTAACTTTTTTGTTTGATGTATTTTTTACGGTATATTTCATTATTGTGGCTGGAGTAGCAGACTTCTTGGCATCCAGTGGAATGAATGGTGAATAGAATTCTGCAGAAACCTTAACGGGTAACTCCTGTTTCTTCTGAGCATATTCAACAAAAGCAATTGGATATTCGCCAATGAAGGAAATATCATCAAAATCTTTTTTATTTAGTTCTTTTGTTATCGTTTTATCACCGTCATTTACTGTAATTTTAAATCCTTGGTCGATGTAGCTCATAGGTTCAAACGTTTGATAGCAAACTTTCCAAGGTCCTAATGGTGTATCGAAATTTAATAACCAATCAATGCCATACCCCGTATTATAAGCATTGTTTGCAATCCACCAGTTTGCCAATGTACCGTCGCCACGGACATATAGTTGTCCGGCACAAATACCACCCACAGGCATACCAATTGTAGTGAGTTCATCACCTTTGTATACCTTTCTTTCACCTTTACTTTCTTTATTCCCTACGAATGACAGTATATCGCCTTTATCCAAAGATACTTTGTGATCTGATGAATATTGGGCAAAAGAGGGTAGAGAAAAAGACATTAAACACGAAATAGTTAGCAATTTAATTCGTTTCATAAAATCTGTTTTTTGTAGTTTAGAAATAGCTGAAAACAATCTTTATTATCTTAAAATTTAGATATTGATGATCTGCTTAGTCCTGATATTCAAAATTTGTTTGATTACCGGAAACAATGCAAGATTTTAAATCGATATTACCATATGCAACGCTGATAATAGGTTTCCCTTTTTGCATTTCGATCGTACCGAATCCAGTATTTGTAGACAGGAATGTTTTAAAGTCATCGCCAATCTTAGAGTCTATGAATAGAGTTTTGTCTACTGCATCGTAGCGTACCCCGGTTAATGCTTGAAGCAAGCTGTAACTTGACAAAGCACGTGCATACCAACCTCCACATTCATATTCATTGAAAGGATTCCGCACTTTACCGTCGTAACGTTTACGTACGGTACGAACAATATCCAAACCTTTTTCTACTTCACCTTCGAATATTAGGTGGGCAGCTACTTGATATTCAATGCCTGTCCATACTTCATCACTATATACGAAAGGAAGACTTAGCTTGCCACCTTTGGGCCAAGTGCATAGTAGTACTCCACCATCTTTACCCAGTCCGTAGGTAGGTCGCTGTGGATTGGCATGATCGCTTAAATCTTTTCGTAAATTGTATTTGTAGATAGAGTTCAAATGACTTTTTACTTTCGCTTTATCAATAGGTTCTTTCATTCCTGCAACTAAAGACATCCAGCAACCTATGATACCGTCGGAAAGACATCCCTTACCATATTGGTATTTAGGACCTTCTTTCAAAAGAATGGCACGTGCTTCTTCTGAATAGTCACTGTTCCAATTCTTTTCTGCTATAGCTATCGGATCTGGTGATTGCAGACCTTGCCATTGGATGTTTTGAATGAAGTATTCGCCATCATATAACTTGTTTTCCATATAATCTTTACTTTTTGTCAACAGAGATTCGTATTGGGAAATGTTTTCATTTAAGGCTTTACCCATTTGCACGATACTTTGCAAAGCAGCTGCATAAAAACTGGTACACATACCATCTGCACCCCAGAATTCTATATCATAGGTGTTATGATGTGGTTCTTCCAAAGCACCTGCATGACGCGGATCCCAAGTGCTGATACAATAATCAAGGCTTTGTTTTACTTGAGGATACATCATGCGTAACCAGTTTGTATCTCCACTAATTCTCCAATCACGATAAATTTTGATAATACCTCCCAATTGACCGTCTGCTGCTGCATGGAAATCATGTTTTACGGCACGGATAGGAATATTTGTTCTGAACATTTGATGCCCTTCTTTATTTTGGCTTATAAAGAATTCGCTTTCACGTAATGTTCTTTCCATTGCAGGGAATAGATGAGGAATAGCTTGTGCATAGTTCCATACATGTGTGCATGAACCGTGGCATGAACCCCAGGTATCTCCACATCCTTCATAGTTCCATAGGCGACCGTCGTGCTGGCGCATGACAGTTGGTGATTTTAGAATAGAAAGGTTGGAACTAACGGCATCAATGACTTCTGCCGGTAAAGTTGTATTATAGAAACTATTTGTGAACAATTCGGTTTCACTTCTGAGTTTATCATACTGTGTTGACCAATATTCTGCTACTTCGTCAATATTGGCGAAGCGAGTACTATACCAAGGACGATAATAATATGGAGTTTCCATCTGAGGTACGGTAGGACATTCTGTCGATTTTTCATTTTCAGCAACTGCATCATTACCAATGCGAATGTTTGAATCGGGAACATACCAAGCCATGTGTAGGCGAATAGAGTATGTATCACCAGCTTTTATTTTGAAAGGTACATATAGAGATGCTCCCGGAGCTTCCCCTTGTATAGGGGTATTTTCTACTATATTGCCGTCAGCTATAGCATTCCAGGCCATTGTTAGAGGATCCCACCATCCGCCACGGAACCAACAATGATTTACTTTTGTATCATCTATATCTGTATAGATTGCAAAATCACCTTTCAGATGTTTTTCTTTCTCTGAAGCTGCTTGCGATAAAGTAAAGCCGTTCTTTATTGCCCGAATAGATTGGGGGGCTCCATGCATAGCCATAAAGTTACGTGTGTTATAAGAAAAAATAGCCTCTATATCTTGGTCTGATGTATTAGTAAAGGTATATTCGAGAGCTCCTACCGGCAAACTGGAATTATCCTGGTCAGTTGGAATGAATGGACTCCATCCTTTTAATTCAACGTTCAGAGGAATATCTTTGTCTGCTAAGCGAATAGTTGCAAAGGGAAAACGAGAACTGAAACTTGCATTTTCAAAACGAGGCAATCCCCAAGAGGTGAGAGGCCCACCTAAAGCAGATTCTGGACCGCCAAACTTTTTACGGTCAGGTACAGGACCTTCCAATACTTTAGAGCCATTTTGGTAGCCTTTTACATGTATAGCGGCAAACATACAAGGTTCATTAAAAATATTGGGTTGGTGTCTGATTGACATATTTGATATAGCACCAGTTCCTTCCAAGCAAAACATGCCGGCACCCATTCCACCGATAGGGAATGCTATACGATTTAGGTCATCTCCTTTATACTCTTTGCTATATTCACTTTTTTGTGCTTTGTTGGCTTCTTGATTTTGACAAGAATTCAATAAGAGTAGGGTGATAACTCCTAAAGTTAGGATCTTCTTCATATTAGATGTTTTTTGGATTAAATTTGAAAACATTTTTATTTTGTGAAATCAGTTAGTTCAAGATATTTCTTGTAGAGTTTCTCGTAAACGAGGGAACGTTTCTTATCCG
>ERZ791737.284-NODE-284-length-53807-cov-6.362498_pt1 | contig 53807 bp, 49 predicted proteins | sample MGYA00510042_ERZ791737 | MGnify/ENA primary metagenome ERZ791737 (study PRJEB30046, sample SAMN00791965) | human gut metagenome | study: EMG produced TPA metagenomics assembly of the A metagenome-wide association study of gut microbiota in type 2... | reverse complement strand
GAAACATTACAGAGAATAATTCCTAAACAAAAAGCGTTAGTCTTTGTAGAGTTTGGTTAAAAGTGTCTTTCCGGAGGCTTTAATCTGAGTAATATAATCCCTTGCGGCAGGCGGCAGGTCTTCACGCAGCGCCATTTCTGCCATGCCGATTACAGCATTCATCGGGGTACGGATTTCATGGCTCATATTGGCGAGAAAATCTGATTTCATGCGGTTCGCCTTTTCAATCTCAATATTTGCCTGAAACAGCTGGTATTTGTGGTAGGCAATATTGGAAAGACCGTTTGCAATGGTATATAAAAAGCTTGCTGCTTTGTCAATCTGGCTTTTTTCCACGATATTGACTTTCATAACCGCCTGAATGTAGCTGGCAGGGTCAACCCCCAGTTCATCGGCGACCTGCATGATTTTTGAAATATCCGGCGGCTCGGTCAGCACCTGACCGCCGATAAAACAGCCCACCATTCTGCCGTCCGCAATAATCGGTGCGGCAAAATCCACGAGTCCTGCATGACAGAAATAGGTTGAAGAAGCCCCTTTTTTAAGTGCCAGCTCCGCCCCGTTTTTATCGCATAATTCACACCGCTGGCAGCCCAGTGGTGAAGAACGTGTATATTTCATGCAGAAGTCTGAAAAATGAGAGCCTTTTGTTACGGCAACTCCGTCAGCATCGGTTGTGACGGAAGCAATGCCGGTCATGTCAGAAAAAGCATCCTGAATTTTTTGCAGCATTTCTACATCGATTAAATCCGTTAAATGTAATTCGTTTTCCATAGGCATCTTCCTTCCGCAGGTAGTTTTATTCTTATAGCTGCGACTACGCTTCAAGTGTATTCTGGATGGCAGCAAGCAGGCGTTTTCTGTTAATTGGTTTTAAAAGGTAACCCTGCGGTTTCATCACCAGTGCCTCCTGTATCTTTTTGCGGTCGGTAATGCCGGTTAAAAAGATGACAGGAATGTCTTTGGTCAATGGATTGGCACGCAGCTTTTCAAGTACGACAAGACCGTTTTCATCCGGCATGGCATAGTCGAGTAAAATTAAATCGGTGTGCTTGGTTTCTAAGAATTTTAAAGCAATTTTTCCGCTGATGGCAGTTGCTACATCGTATTTTTCATGCAGATGAAGCTTAATGACTTTTAACATGCGGACATCATCGTCAATAACCAGAATATGCTTCTTGCCGGAAGTCATTCCCGGTATATTTGCAATATCACGTATATCCGGCATACCCGTCACGTCCGTTTTTGGCGGAAATGTTTCGTTAAAGGCAAGGTCTGCTTTTTTTAATTCTTCAGCAACCGGTTCGTACATCCGCTTTTGCTGTTTTAAAAAGACATTTATGCGCTGTTCAATCACTGCGGCGGTTAAAGGGCGCTGCAGTATCAAATCCGCAACCTTAACAGCGGCTTTTGTAAATTCGTCACAGTCGGCAGCATCTCCAATGATAATCAGCGGAAGCTGTCCGGCATCCCTGCTTTTCATAGATATAATCTTTGTAATGTCATCGACCGGTTCGTCCTGTAAGCAGTAGACAAAAGCATCTGGATTGAAAGCGTGCATATGGCTTATCATATCTTCATAGCGCTTGGACGTTGTCTGACACTCAAAGCTGTTATACATTTTTGTGAAAAATTCATCAATTGCAGCATTGTTCTTTCCGGTTAGTAAGACCTTATATTTCATAAGTACCCCTCCTTGCGTTGTTATTTAGTTGTTCACGTTGTTTTGTTATCTCTATTATATAAAATTTTTATGGATAATGCACTCTTTTTTTATAGGAAATTGAATATACATTTGAAGAATCGTCTGTTATAATATTAACAGGTTTTTTATGCGGCAGGTAAAAGCCAGCCGCGGGCTATATTGTTTCCGGGCGAAAACAGATAGTCATTATGGCAGGGGAAATACCTTTGCGACTGAATCGTCCGGAAATGAGGTATAACATGGCGGGACAGATTAGCTGCGATTACTGCAACAATTTAGTTTACGATGAAGAAATGGAAGAATATGTATGTGATGTGAATATGGATGAAGATGATTATGCACGTTTTTGTGCATCGGAATATAAGAATTGTCCATACTATCAGAGCAACGATGAATATAAGATTGTAAGACATCAGATGTAGGACAGGGAAGGCAGAAGGGAATGGAAGATAAGCACTATGCAGTGTTAATTGACGCCGATAACATTTCCTCAAAATATATTGCGTATATTTTGGACGAAATGACAAAGTACGGTGTGATTACATATAAAAGAATTTACGGGGACTGGACGAGTCCGCAGGCGGGCAGATGGAAAGATGCACTTATGGAAAATTCAATTGTGCCGATTCAGCAGTTCCGCAATACGGTCGGGAAAAATGCAACCGATTCCACACTAATTATAGATGCCATGGATATTTTGTATACGGGGAATGTGGATGGGTTCTGCATTGTATCGAGTGACGGTGATTTTACAAGGCTGGCGAGTCGCTTAAAAGAATCCGGTATGGACGTTATCGGCATGGGAGAAAATAAAACCCCGCGGTCATTCAGGGCAGCCTGTTCCGTTTTTACGGATCTGGAACTGCTGTTAGAGGCGGCGGAGGAAGAAGAAGAAACACCGGTCAGGAAGCAGAATAAGATTCCTGAAAATATCATCAGTCAGGCAGTCATTGAAAATGCCATCATTGAAATTGTCATTGAAAATGACGATAAGGGCAGACCGACAGGACTGGGCGAGATTGGCAGCCGTCTGCAGAAGAAATATTCGGATTTTGATGTCAGAAACTACGGATACAGTTCGCTGTCTACATTTATCGAGGAAATTGATAATTTCGACTTACAGAAAGTCAACAATACCGTGATTGTCCGTTTAAAAGAAGACAACGGCAATAAAAAGCAGGTAACGGACTTTGCAATCGCCTGCGTGCGGGAAGCCGGCAGCAGAGGAGTTGAACTTGCCGCACTGGGACAGAAAATCCATGTAAAGTATCCGGGATTTAAAGCTAAGGAATACGGTTATTCCACATTGTCGAAGTTTATCAGTTCCATTAAGGTGTTAAAGATTGAATCCGTTCATGAAAACCGTAAAATGGTATATATAAAAGGAAACGAAAGGTGAGCGTATGGAGTATTTAGATATTCGTACAGAAAATGGTGAGCTGACAGGCGAAATCAAAGAGCGTACACAGGTGCATACGGACGGAGATATTCACGGAACGTCGCACGTATGGCTTGTGCGTTATACAGACAAAGACAAAAAGAAATTTGATATTTTACTGCAAAAAAGAGCCGCAACAAAAGATGCGTATGCTGGCTGTTATGATATATCCTCGGCAGGGCATATTCCCGCAGGACAGAATTATCTGGAATCGGCGGTGCGGGAGTTGGAAGAAGAACTGGGAATTCAGGCGGACCCGGAAAAGCTTAAATTTATCGGAATGCATGACGGGACAATGGAAGCGGTTTTTGACGGAAAGCCGTTTAAAAACCATGAATTAAGCGCCGTTTACATTTATGATGAACCGGTGAAGGATTCGGACTTTAAGCTTCAGGAAGAAGAAGTGGAGTCTGTACGCTGGATTGATTTTGACGAATGTAAGAACAAGCTGTGGACAGGTGAAATCCGCAACTGTATCTTTGAAAGTGAATTTAAGATGTTGGAAAAAGCAATCCGCGGATGATGTACAGCAATTCCGGTTGAATTGCAGGAATAGAAGGAAAGGACAGAAAAAATGAATAAAATTGCAAGTTTTACGGTAAATCATCTTGATTTACTCACTGGTGTTTATGTTTCAAGAAAAGATTATTTAGGAGATCAGGTGCTGACAACCTTTGATCTGCGTTTTACAAGACCAAACGAAGAACCGCCGATGGATAATCCGGGGATTCATTCTATTGAACATTTAGTTGCGACATTTTTAAGAAACCACAGGGAATGGGCTGATAAGACGGTTTATTTCGGACCAATGGGCTGCCGCACCGGGTTTTATGTGATTTTTGCAGGAGATTTAAAATCAGAAGATATTTTGCCGGTACTGCGTGAGGCCGCAGATTTCGTACTGTCTTATGAGGGCGAAATTCCGGGATATTCTCCGAGGGACTGCGGAAATTATCTGGACAACAACTTAAATCTTGCCAAGATTTATATGAGAAAGTTCAAGCAGGAAGTCTTAGATAATCCGGCGCCGGAGCGTCTTGTGTATCCGCAGTAGACAACAGCACAAGACAGAACGGGTATCTGATACGGAGTGATTAAGCGCTGTTTTAGCCTTGCGCTTAAAGAGCTGCGGATAAAGTAATAAAGCAATAAAGACCAAAATAAGGGTTGTTCCGACAATGAAATATCGGAACAACCCTTATTTTATATAGTTATCATACGATTTTTAAGTAAAATTCTTTATAAATTAAACCTCGAATAATAAGTCACCGTAAGAAGGGAATGGCCAGAAGTCTTTGTCAACAATCATTTCAAGCTTGTCGGCAGGTGCTCTTAAAGCATCCATTGTAGTTTTTACGGTATCTCTGAAGAACTTCGCCTGTTCTTCTACATTGCTGATTTCAGCACCGTCAGCAACAGCCTTTTCCAGTGCAGCAAGCTGTGTCTTCATTTCCTTTAAGTAACCGGTTACGGTAGTTAATAAATCGGCCTGTGTAGAAGCATCGGCACCGGCTTCCTTTACTGCAAGAACAGAGTTTGCAAGTTCTGTTGAGTAAGCGATTACAGCAGGGATTAACTGCTTGCCTGTAATATCAAGCATAGCCTTTGCCTCGATATTGATAGCCTTCGCATAAGCTTCGTACTTGATTTCAGCTCTTGACTTTAATTCTGCTTCTGTAAATACGCCAAAGCTTTCAAACAGCTTAACAGCCTTTGGTGTTGTAAGAGCAGGAATTGCATCAACCATAGAAGGAATGTTTGGAAGACCGCGTCTTTCAGCTTCTGCAATCCATTCATCTGTATAGCCGTTTCCGTTAAATACAATCTTGTGGTGGTCTGTGAAAAGCTTTTTAATCATATCATGGCAGGCCATGTCGAAGTTATCAGCCTTTTCCAGTTCATCAGCGATTTCTTTAAAACTTTCTGCAACGATAGTATTTAATACAACATTTGCAGGAGCGATAGAGTCGGCAGAACCAACCATACGGAATTCAAATTTATTACCTGTGAAAGCAAACGGTGATGTTCTGTTTCTGTCGGTAGCATCCTTATTTAAGTCAGGAAGTGTAGAAGCACCGGTCTTTAACTTACCCTTCTGGATTGAGCTTGTAGCATCACCCTTGTCGATTAACTGCATAACAACATCTTCAAGCTGTTCACCAAGGAACATAGAGATGATAGCAGGAGGTGCTTCGTTCGCACCGAGTCTGTGGTCGTTGCCGACATCAGAAGCAGATTCACGAAGTAAATCAGCATGGGTATCAACAGCCTTCATGACAGCACCGAGTACCAGTAAGAACTGGATATTTTCATGAGGTGTCTTACCAGGCTCTAATAAATTGATACCGTCATCTGTTGTGATAGACCAGTTATTGTGCTTACCGGAACCGTTTACACCTGCAAATGGCTTTTCATGAAGCAGACATACAAGACCGTGTCTGTAAGCAACCTTCTTTAAAACTTCCATTGTCAGCTGGTTGTTATCTGTAGCTGTGTTGCACTGTGCATAAATCGGAGCAAGTTCGTGCTGTGCAGGAGCAACTTCGTTGTGCTGTGTCTTTGCGGAAACACCAAGCTTCCAGAGTTCCTTGTTGACATCCTTCATGAATGCACCGATTCTTTCACGGATAGCACCGAAGTAATGGTCATCAAGTTCCTGACCCTTAGGAGGCATGGCACCGAATAATGTACGGCCTGCGAAGATTAAATCTTTTCTCTGTAAATACTTTTCTCTGTCTACGATGAAGTATTCCTGTTCAGCACCGACAGAAGGTGTAACCTTCTTAGAATGTGTGTTGCCGAATAATTTTAAAATACGTAATGACTGTTCATTAATAGCATCCATTGAACGAAGAAGCGGAGTCTTCTGGTCAAGTGCCTCGCCTGTATAAGAACAAAAAGCGGTAGGAATACAAAGTGTAGCACCTGTAGCATCTTCACGGACAAAAGCCGGTGAAGTGCAGTCCCATGCTGTATAGCCTCTTGCTTCAAATGTTGCACGAAGTCCGCCTGAAGGGAATGAAGAGGCATCCGGTTCACCTTTGATTAATTCTTTGCCGGAAAATTCCATCAGAACTTTTCCGTTTTCCTTTGGTGCTGAAATGAAAGAGTCGTGCTTTTCAGCAGTTGTTCCTGTCAATGGCTGGAACCAGTGTGTATAATGTGTAGCACCCTTTTCAATCGCCCAGTCCTTCATTGCATTTGCAATCACATCGGCATCTGTTAAAGATAATTCCTGAACGCCTGTCATAGCTAATTTGAGGTTTTTGTAGACATTCTTTGGTAAACGCTCCTTCATGACAGTATCGTTAAATACATTTTCACCAAAGATGTCAGCTACGTTAAATTTTTCACTCATAACTTTGTCTTCCTTCCTTTTATTATGTTAATATATTAATAGTAAAATCAAAAAAGGCATTCCAATTTATATGCAGATAAATATGGAACACCTTTGTTCTACTATTTAATTATCGACAGCACTTTGTTTGTTTGCTCTCTGTCTTTAAATAAAATAACGCAAAATGTCTAAGAATGCAAGTTCTTTTTTGTATTTTATTTAAAAATTAAATTAAAAGCACAAAGAATGTCAAAAATCAGTAGGTTAATAAGGCTTCTCCCACATAAGCACCCTGAACGATAAAACGCTTCGAACCGTCAGAGGTACAGGTAGAAAGTGTTACAACCTGCGAAACATCATCAACAGAAACACCGGTATTATAAATTGAAAGTGCTTTCATGGATCTGGCATAATCCTGTAATCCGGAAAGCGTTGAAAAATTAAAGGTGTACGTATCACTGACAGGTTCACTGATATATGCACTGAAAATGCGGTACTGCATGATTTTATTTTCAGTGTAAATATAAAACATGTCGTGGCCTTCCGTATAATAGAAGCTTTCATCATCATAGCGGGAAAGCTTTCCAAACATACTGCCGTTGTGCATATTGTGTCCGTAAATAATGACGTTGGTAGCGGAAAGTCCGCCGGTAATCCGGTAATCCTCAAAAAGGCAGCCGTTTTTATTAGCGGTCTTATTAAAGGTGTGGGTTAAATAAAAATCATTATCTGTAGACTGGACCATCGGAAGCCGTACATCAATTGAAGGAATGTAAAGATAGCCAAGTCCTTCGGAATTGATGGAGAGCAGCTGCTTATGGTCATATACAAACGGAATTTCGACTTCTTCATCGTCAAGCGTGACAGAAGTTGGTGTGTCTGTATCTAATACCTGATTTTGAATGGTATCATAAATATCATTGCCTTTTTTGTATTCCCAGAAAATCTGAAACAACATAAAAGCAGAATAGCAAAAGACACATATTGCCGCAATCAAAATAATGCGCCGTAAAATAGACGGTTTTGCGGCAACGTCCGCATTTACAGAATCTGAACCGTCAGTGTCCGTAAATGTCTTTTTACCGGAAGATTCCGGAGAAGATGTCTCCTCTCCGGAATGCTCATCTTTTGATAAATCTGCTAAAACGTCTTCGGATTTTTCATTGGAAGTTATCTGTTCTTTATCGTTGTTCATGCTGTATTACCGGAATCAGGCCTTATTTGCAGAACCGAATAATTCGATTTTTTCACGGACAGTTTCTTTGATTGCATCACAGCCAGGTGCAAGAAGCTTTCTCGGGTCAAATCCCTTGCCTTCAAGGTCTTTTCCTGCTTCGATGTACTTTCTTACGGCAGCAGCGAAAGCAAGCTGGCATTCTGTATTGACATTAATCTTTGCAACGCCTAAAGAAATGGCTTTCTTAATCATATCTTCAGGAATTCCTGTACCACCGTGGAGAACGAGCGGCATATCACCGACCTTTTCCTTTACGGCAGCCAGTGTTTCAAAGCTAAGACCCGGCCAGTTGGCAGGATATTTGCCGTGGATGTTACCGATTCCGGCAGCAAGCATTGTAACACCAAGGTCTGCAATTGACTTGCATTCATTCGGGTCAGCACACTCACCCATGCCGATAACACCGTCTTCTTCACCGCCGATTGCACCGACTTCCGCTTCAAGGGAAAGTCCCTTTTCATTACAGATTTTTACAAGCTCTGTTGTCTTTTCAACATTTTCTGCGATTGGGTAGTGGGAACCGTCAAACATAATAGAAGAAAAACCGGCTTCAATACACTTGTAGCAGCCTTCATATGTACCGTGGTCTAAGTGCAGAGCCACAGGAACGGTAATATTTAATCCTTCAAGCAGTCCGTTTACCATACCGGAAACAGTTTTAAAACCACCCATGTATTTACCCGCACCCTCTGATACGCCGAGGATAACAGGGGAATTTAATTCCTGCGCTGTAAGAAGAATGGTCTTTGTCCATTCCAGGTTATTAATATTAAACTGACCTACAGCATACTTACCCTCACGGGCTTTTGTTAACATTTCTTTTGCAGAAACCAACATAAATCGTACCTCCTGATATTTTTTAATTTAATATAGGTTGATTATACCGCAAATTGACTGAAAATAAAAGCGGCAATCTTAAATTATAATAACCGTTCAGAGCCAGCCTCCAAAATGCAGGCATTTTGTCGGTGAGGCGTATCCGCCAGATAACTTTTCAGACATAACTGTTCACTCATGCAAGCATGGCTCACATTTATGTCTGGAAATCTGCCTGACAGAAAATAATCGTAACCGTTCAGAGCCAGCCTCCAAAATGCAGGCATTTTGTCGGTGAAGCGTATTCGCCAGATAACTTTTCAGCCCAAATTGTTCGTTCATGCAAGCATGACTCACAATTATGTCTGAAAAGTTGCCTGGCTCTGAACGGTTGCAATTTATAAAGGTTTTATGATGTTTTCAAAATAACAGACTGTTAGTATTGTGAAAAATGTTGTATAATAAATACAAAATCCGCCGGTGAGGCAGAAGGGAGTGCAGGCAATGGGATTATTACAGAGTGTATTATGTGATATTGATTTTAATGACAGTGAGAGTTATCGTGGAACTTCATATCTGCCGTTTTTGGGGTTTATGGTGTTTTTTGCAGGCATGATGATTGCATTTATCGGAATTGTAAAAATATCCAATTCCAGACACCAGTGGAATATTTTCTATGATGAAAGAGACCGTAAAGATTTAAAGTCACCGGCAGTCAACAAAGACCGCAAAACCGGAATTATCATGCTGGTTGTGGGAATTGTGATGATGATTGTTTCCTTCTTGATCCGATAAAAAAACATCGCCCTGGCTAGGGGCGATGAAAAGAGGGAGGAGTTGTTTATTCACTTAAACAACTGGGATTATGAAAAAAATCTTTATTAAAAAAATATTGGCTAATTTCTTAATACAAATGTATTATATGCAGGAAAAGTGAAGAAAACGTGTGCATATTGTTAAGAGATATTAAAAGAAATATGAACAAAATATGAATGCCCGAAAGCTATGAGCCGTGCCGGACGAAAGCTCGAAGCAGAACTGTGCTTGCAAAAAGTTCTGCATCAGGCTTGAGAACGATAACGTGCATGGCGAAGCAGCGAAAGGCATTAAAGAAAAGATGATATAATGATGCGGATTCTTGCTTACACGGATAGCGTATCATATAATAAGTATCATAATATACTAAAGTGTACCTGATGAAGTATCAAGGGGAATGGAGGGAATATGCCAATAACGTACAAATGCCCGAATTGCGGGGCGGCAATGGAATTTGACAGCACGGCACAAAAACTTAAGTGCCCATCCTGCCAGATGGAAATGGATGTACAGGACTACGAAAAGCAGTACGGACATCTCTACAGCGATGCAGAAGCCGGGGAAAACGCACAGTCTGCACAGTCAGAGGGACAAAAGGGTAAAGGCAGCATGAATATGAAAGTGTATCACTGCCAGAGCTGCGGTGCAGAACTGTTGGCAGATGAGTATACATCTGCAACAATCTGTTCATTCTGCGGCAATCCGTCACTGGTGGAAGACCGGTTAAGCGGAGAATTTTCACCGTCATCGGTCATTCCGTTTCAGATTGACCGGGAAGCAGCAAAGAAAATGTATAAAAGCTGGGTAAAAAAAGGGCTGCTTACGCCAAAGACACTGTCAACAGAAAGCACCATTGAAAAAATTTCCGGTGTTTATGTGCCGTTCTGGCTATATGATTTCGATGCCGAAACCGAGATGACGGCAAAAGCCGAAAAAATCAGAACCGAGCGCCACGGCGATACAGAGTATACATATACCGACCATTTTCACGTATACCGTGATGTAGAGGCACAGTTTGAAAAAGTGCCGGCAGATGCTTCGGAAAAAATGGACGATGACACGATGGATAAGTTAGAGCCGTTTGACTATACGGCGTTAAAACCGTTTGCAATGCCGTATCTGTCAGGATATCTTTCAGAACGGTATAATTTCACCGATGAGCAGATGCAGAGCCGTGTCAGAAAAAGGGTAGACCGTTATATTACGGAAATTGCAAGAAGTACAATGCTTGGATATTCGACTGTCAGCGTGCTGGATAATCACATTTCCATGAATAATAAGCACAACGAATACGCACTGCTTCCGGTATGGATGTTAAACTGCCGTTATCACGGAAACGATTTTAACTTCGTTTTAAACGGACAGACGGGTAAAATCGTAGCAGACCGTCCAATCAGCAAAGGAAAAGCAGCTGCTTACTTTGTAGGAATTTTTGTAATCATGATGATTGTGCTGACATTAGGAGGGCTTGCGCTATGAAAATGAAAAAGAAAATGATTTTACTCGTGAGCCTGCTCCTTTTAACGGCAGCAGTTTTAGGCGGTATGCCGCAGGATGCATGGGCAGATACGCAGTCCAAAGAGTATGTGGTCGATGATGCGGGTTTATTTACCGATAAGGAAAAGGAACAGCTTACTAAAATGTGCCGGAAAGCATCTGATGCCTGCAAGACGGATGTCGTGATTCTGACACAGAGCAAAGGACTGGACGATAAAGAACTGGAAAATGATGTACGCGGCATTATTAATGAAAGCTACGGCTATGATGAAAGCAGTTCGGAGCCGGATGCAATTGTCTATGTCATTGATATGAAGTCACGGGCGGATATGCTGGTTACATCAGGTATTGCAAGAACGACGAAAAGCTTTACGCAGAGTAAATTAGATGCTATCCGTGAAAAAGCGGAAGATAAGCTTTCAGATGGCAATTATTATGCAGGCTGTAAAAAATATATTTCAGGTGTACGCAAACAGCTCGATACCAGCCTTTCTTACAGACTGTCACTGTATCTGCCACAGAAGCTTTTAATTTCACTGGGAGTTGCTGCGGCTGCGGTCATTGCCATGATGTTTCAGGCAAAGTCTAAGATGACAGTGGACAGCAGAACGTATACCAGGAATCATAACTTCAACGTCAGAAGACGTGAAGACCGTTTTATCAATACAACGGTTGTTACACGTCATATTGAATCCAGCAGCAGTTCGGGAAGTTCCGGCGGCGGTGGCGGCGGAGGAAACTCCGGCAGCTCAGGCGGACATTTTTAATTTGAACAGGTATTTTGTGAAATATTAAAAGAATAATTGAAAGAATAGCAGAAGCGGAAGTCATATTGCGATTTTGTGACAGGATCACGGAAAGGAGTATGGTTTCCGCTTTTTTGAATACTTTGCCGGGGGGGGGATAATGTATAGACAACTCTAGCCGGAAAATATATAATGAAGTTAATTAAATCGGAATTTGTAAAGGAGATATACAACATGAAGAAAGTCTGCTTAGCGGTTTTGCCAGCTTTAACAATAGTGTTAGAATTATTACCCTTGGGAGCAGTTTGTATTTTTGCAACATCTCCAACAGAAAGAGTAAAAGAAACATTCTCATACTTTAGCCTTACACCGTTTGGCTATGCAAATTTTGCTCCACTTATTACAGCCACACTTACTGTTGCCATCTTCTTACTTTCATTGTTTTCATTGAAGAAGAAAGGTGTTCTCAAAGCATTGTTTGTCCTTTCCATTATTACAGTAGTTATTTCTCTTTTGCCATTGATGTATGGCTTAAACTACTATACCCTTGTAGGAGCCTTTATAACAGTAACACTTGTAATAGAAAGTATTTTGGCTAAGATACAACAAAAGTAAAGCGATAACTTCCAATTTTTGAAACTGAGAAATCGGGATTTGTCGTTTTATTAATTTACATATATGCCTTTTACATAAAAAAGTGTTATTTTAGTTCCGCAACCGTTCGCAACCAAAGAAATATCGTGATAGTTGGTGGTAGCAACCATGAAATTTCGCTATCATGAAGTCACGAAAGGAGGTAATTAAGTGAAATATGATTTTTTAGGAGTTATTGTTTTTGGTATTGTACTGCTAATTGGGGTGGCGGTGATAGCGGCATTTATCACTGTGGGAATTTTCCTCATAAGAGCATTGAGTAGATATGTCAAATCAGGCAATGTCAGAAAAGAAAAGTCCAGCATCAAGAAATCTCTCGGTGAGGTTTTGAAGCAGCATCGTGAAGAGTGTAAGATGACGCAGGAGTTTGTTGCAGAATCTATCGGCGTAAGCAGGCAGGCTGTCTCTAAATGGGAGACCGGAGCATCTGACCCAAGCACTTCCAATCTGCTTACACTTGCAAAATTGTTCAACACTACGGCAGAAGAACTATTACGTGAAGTACAATAAGCGTGTAAAACGGATGTAAGACAACTGATTCATTATAAAGGAAAGGTCTATTAGATATGAAGAATAAAAAGACAAGAAGATTTAAGATAAGATATATCGTTTTTGGATTATTAGGTGTTATGGCTTTAGCGGCACTTGTATTTATGCGTTTTGGAGGTTTTGGCACAGGAGAAAATGTGAATCCAAAAGAGTTTTTAGCTTATGCTGAACCCGTGGAAAATATAACCGTGCCTGAAAGTGCAAAAATAATTGCATTGGGAGAAGCTACTCATGGAAATGCAGAATTTCAGCAGTTGAAGCTGGAAGTGTTCAAGCAGCTGGTAAAAAAGAATGGTGTTAGGGCGTTTGCCCTTGAAGGTGACTACGGCGGTTGCGAGCAGGTAAACCGATATATACACGGCGGTGAGGGGACAGCACAGGAAGCAGCCGCAGCGATTGGATTTTCCATTTATAGAACGGAAGAGATGGCAGAACTTATCTCCTATATGCGCCAGTACAATGAAAGTGCATTGGAAGGCGAAGACCTTCGCTTTTACGGTTTTGATATGCAGAGGCTTTCTTACAGCATGAGGTTTTTGAAAGAATCTTGCAAAGAACTGGAAGTGGACACAACAAACTTGCAGAAACTTGTGGAAGGTGAAAACTGGAGCAGTGAATGCGATTTATCTACTCGAATTGAAACCCTTACACAAGTGAAGAAAGAATTGGAAAGCAAGAACGGTTCGGAAAATGCAATTCACTTTGTAGATATTTTAATGCAGCATTCCGAGCTTCAAACTCTGACAAATGCTGATGGTGCTACATTAAGAGATCAATTTATGGCAGAAAATGTACAGTGGATTTTACAGCAGGAGCAGCGAAATGGGCATGAAAAAATCTTTGTGACAGGTCACAACAGCCATGTCGCAAAATGGGGCAGTTCTGACTCGATGGGTAAACTTCTTTCCAAGGACGCAGCAAACGGTTACTATGTCATTGGTACCGATTTTTATAAAACCCATTGCAATATGCCGACCCGTTCGCCTGAAAAGCGTACAATTCAGGTGTTTTATTCCCATGACCCTTTAGCAAAGGCGGCAAAACTGGCGGGATTTGATATTTGTTGGTTGGATTTTACTAAAGTCCCGGAAAATTCTGAACTGGGTAGGCAGGCTTCTGAATACACCTATATGGGAACACTTGGAGAAAGCTACTCAATCATTATGCGACTTCTTCCTCCAAGTTATCGAATGTTTCAACCTCCTGCGGTGCTTTATGATAGTATGATATTTGTAACGGATGCGAACCCTACAAAAATATTAGAAGAATAACGTATGCAAAACTTCAAGTTTATCAAATCATATAAAATAAAGAACAAATGGAGAACAACACAATGAGCAAAGCAGTTATTTACTATTCATTAACAGGAAATACAAAAGAAGCCGCCAAAGAGATTGCAAGAAAACTGGGCGCAAAATTATTTGAGATCGATTTGGCAAAGCCGCTTCCGCGAAAACCGGCGGCGAAAATGCTTGTCGGCGGAATGCAGTCCACATTTGGAAGAACACCGAAAATAAAAGGCGTTCCCGATAATATAGATTATTACGATGAAATTATATTGGGAACACCCATATGGGCGGGCTTACCGGCAGCTCCGGTAAACACCTTTATTAAAAAGTACGGAGTGGCTGATAGAATAAATGCTGTCTTTACATTCAGCGGCGGCGGGGACAATGACAGATGTATTGCACAGTTGTCAAAGAAACTTAAAAATTTAAAAAGTGAAGTCGCCCTCGCAGACCGTCACAGTGATAAGGCAAAGGATAATAAGGAAAAGCTGGAGCAGTTTGTAAAGGATATTAAGTGAGCAGTCTTTCTGAATCAGGGGGATTTTTAAGGCAGTGTGTATTCCCGGATACGTGCTGTACATTCTGGTGTGTGTCTATGGAATAAACGGCGCACGGGTATTGTAAATGTAATAAAAGAAAAAAGGGCGGTACCGTATAGATAAAATGTCTATGCGGCACCGCTTTTATTATACATAAAACGCATACCACCACATGCACAATAGATATTGGACATTCCAGCAAAAAGCTCATCATAATAAAAATGTAAAATTTAAGTAAAAAGCTTGACTTAAAGTGAACTTTAACTATTACACTGAAAAAAAGCCAGACATGGATGCAGTAAAACTATTAAGACTATCAAATCCTGCCAAACAGAATAAAAAACCGGCAGAGTTTTAATGTATCGGATACATTAAAACTCTGCCGGGTTCAATTTATTAATTTATCAATTTTTAAAATGTACAATAACGATTAGAGTGTTTCCGGTTCCGGATAATCAACACCGAAAGTTTCAACCGTAACCGTCTTCATAACCTGAGGATTGCGTGGTCTGTCGCTCCAGTCCGTATCGGTTTCGGCAATCTTATTTAAGACGTCAACGCCTTCTGTGAGCATGCCGAATGCCGCATACTGTCCGTCTAAGTGCGGTGCGTTTTCATGCATAATGAAAAACTGTGAACCGGCAGAATCCGGGTGCTGTGCACGCGCCATGGAAAGAACACCCTTTGTATGCTTTAAGTCATTCTGGAAACCGTTGATGTTAAATTCACCCTTGATAGAATATCCCGGACCGCCCATGCCGGAACCTTCCGGGTCGCCGCCCTGAATCATGAAACCTGCAATAATTCTGTGGAAAATTAATCCGTCATAAAAGCCCTTCTTTACAAGGCTGATGAAGTTGTTGACAGTGTTTGGTGCAACTTCCGGGTAAAGCTCGGCTTTCATAATATCGCCATTTTCCATTGTAAATGTAACAACTGGATTTTGATTTGCCATAATAATAATTCCTTTCTGAATATCAAGTATATTCGTTATTGTATCCAGTCATTGCATAAAAGTCAACGTAAATTTTTTGCAAATGTACTATACAATGTATCAAAAAATGTGCTATAATACGACACAAAATGAAATAAGTGGAAAAAGGTATTTTGACACTCATATCAATATATAGAAAATGGAGAAAGAATAAAATGAAGGAAAAAATTATTACATTTGGTGAAATTATGCTGCGTCTTTCACCGGAAAACAGTGAGCGTTTTACACAGTGTCATTCGTTTGAAGCCGTATACGGCGGCGGAGAAGCCAACACAGCCGTTTCTTTATCCAACTTCGGTGTGGATGCGGCTTATGTAACCAAGCTTCCAAAACATGCAATCGGTCAGAGTGCAGTCAATGCATTGCGCCAGTACGGTGTGGACATCAGTAAGATTGTACGCGGCGGCGACCAGATTGGTATTTATTTTCTGGAAAAGAAGACCAGCCAGCGACCATCAAACGTTATTTATAATAGAAGCGGTTCAGCGATTGCACTGGCAGAAGAAAGTGATTTTGACTGGGATGCCATTTTTGCAGATGCAACATGGTTCCATTTTTCAGGAATCACACCGGCAATCAGCGATACACTGGCTAAGGTCTGCTTAACAGCCTGCAAAAAAGCAAAAGAAAAGGGAATGACTGTCAGCTGTGACTTAAATTACAGAAGCAAGCTCTGGAGCGGTGAAAAGGCAAACAAGGTTATGACGGAAATCTGCCAGTATGTAGATATCTGTATTGCCAATGAAGACGATGCGATTGGTATTTTCCAGCTTGAGCCGGTCGGAGAAGGCACAGAAAAGAACGAGTATATTGCAAAAGAACTCATGAAGCGTTTTCCGTTTAAAATGGTGGCAGCAGTTTGGCGTACAGAAACTTCTATCACAACCTTTAAGTTACAGTCTATGATTTATACAGACGGAAAGGCTTATTACAGCAAAGAATATTTCATGCACATTTTAGATTATATCGGTGCGGGCGATGCGTTCTGTGCAGGTCTGATTTATGCCTGCTTACAGAAGTACGATGCTCAGAAAATGGTTGAATTTGCAAATGCAGCCAGCTGCTTAAAGCATACCGTAAGCGGTGATTTCAACCTTGTTACGGCAGATGAAGTCAGCCAGCTCGCATTTTCTGAAAGCGGAAATGAAGTACAGAGATAAAAAAATTTTATAAACTGACATCAACGCTTGAAGCGTCAGCGGGTGCGCAGCCGGTATCAGCCGTAACCGCAACGTCAATGACACTGCCGGGCGTAGTCATATCAGAGGAAGATGAGGGATTGGATTCGTTGTCTTCCTCTGTTTGTTTTTTATACGGTGTTATGGCATTTGCGGCATCGGCGCGTTCCTCGGCTTTGCGGGCGCGTTTTTTCTTTTTAAGCTGTTTGGACGTCAAAGCGGCTTTTTTCTTTGCACCGCAGGATTCTTCAATCTGTTTTTTCTGACGGAGCAGCTGTTCCTTTTTTAAACGGCTGATTTTTAAAGTCCCTTTATTTTCAATCGCATCGGCAATTTTTTGGGCTTCGGCAATGGCTGTTTTTCCTGCATCTGAATTTTTCATGGCGTTGGCATCGGCGCGTGCGGCACGGATAATGCCGGCAACCTGTGCCGGGGATTTGGCATTTGCCATGCGGATCAGATACCCCTGTGCGGTCATGTTCTTTTTAACGACAATTTTACCGGACTGCGTAGTTTTCTTTTTCGTTCTTGACTGTGATTTCGTTTGTGTTGTTGTAAGGCTGCCAAAGCTGCTGCCCAGTGAATTTATAAAAGCAGATGACATTTGCAGGTCCTCCTTATCTTTGATATTATAACGGTATAAGTTTGTGTTGGTTATTCACCCACCTATGAGCAAGCTCATGTGGGTGAATAACCCTTTGACCCTGATATCATATATATATATTATGTGTATCGGCAAAAAATAAAAAAGATTGAGAAAATAAGAAAGTGGATAAAAAATATGCAGAAAAATGTGCGGGAAATCGCAGTCATCATGCAGGATAAAGAAAAAGAATATAAGATATGTGAAAAACTGCGCAGACAGCCGGAACTAAGGGACTTAAAAATTCTCTGCCGGGAGCAGCTGCAGTCCTTAGGACCGTCTGAAACATTTAATAAGCGGTTGAAACGGTTACAACCGTTGGCGGGGCGGGTGCTTTTAACAGACTTACAGGATACGGAACTGCCCGAAGTTGTAAAAAATATTCCGTCAATCGGTTACGGCTTTGATTACAGGGGCAGTGCAAAATATGTCGTGGAAAATATAGATTCAATCGACAAAATGTACTTGGAAACCGTTTATTGCAGACATTACAGACTTCCCCTTGAGATTGCAGAAACTGACAGGCTGATTTTACGTGAAATGCAGCTTGCGGATTTAGACAGTCTGTACGAAGTCTATGATACACTGCAGGACTGTCCGTATATTGAACCGCTGTATGAAAGGACTGAGGAAGAAGAATTTACAAGACAGTACATCAAAAATATGTACGGCTTTTTCGAGCATGGTTTGTGGCTGGTGATCCGTAAGGAAGATAATAAAGTCATCGGACGGGCGGGGATTGAAAACCGCGAAATTGACGGAGAATTACAAAAAGAGCTGGGGTATCTTATCGGAAAGCCGTGGCAGGGCATGGGGTATGCCGCGGAAGCGTGTCTTGCAATTCTTGATTATGTAAAGGAGCGCGAGCTTTGCAGTTATTTATTTTTATGCTGTCATCAAAAAAATATTCCGTCAATCAGTCTCGCACAAAAGCTGGGATTTACAGTTTATGCGGAGGATATTGACGGAATGAATCTGTACATTTATAAGTCGAATGCGTAGCGGATAAAGGCAACAGCATTTTCTAAGTTCGGCGCGGTTACAACGATGCCGTAGCATGGATTATCCATGGTAAAGTCTGTTTCGGTCTTGATTTTGGTATCGGTTAAATCCAGAGCAATCGGAATTTTCGTACCGTCTTCTTTGGTATAGTAAATGATTTTACCGGCTAAGGTTTCCAGTTCTTTATCGGTTAAAACTTCTCTTAAATCCGTTAAAAACGGCTCTTTATCCGTAGAGAAGTAATCGATATAATCAGGACTTGCGATATAACCGTCAATCGAGCCGGTGGATGCCAGTGTGTAGATTTTCTGCTGGCTGGCGCTGACATCCTGATCTAAAAGCTTTGGAATCAGAGAATAGTTGTAATCACATTCCACACGTTCCTTTTTGCCGTCAATGCCAAGATATCTGGTAAAACCGGTCGTAATGGCATCGGTTCCGGTATCGTAGCCGGTCATTTTACCGTCAATAATAACCATACTGAAAGCAGTTGTATAATTGTTACGCTGAAAAGAGATGACAAAGCTTACAACAGCAATGATTACAAGTACTGCCGCAAGCATAAAATATTTGTAATATTCCCAGATATAGTGGACTTTTTCGGAGAAAGTCAAATCTTTAAACGGAGTCATCTGTTCTTTTACAGGTTTCTTTTTAAAAAATGGCTTCATAGTACTCCTTTCTGCAAATGTTTACAGTTTCGTTTTGAAAGACATTAGTCAGTGTAACATAAATTTGTATAAAAGGCACTTGCTTTTAGAAATATTTAATGAAAAAGTAAGAAAAATGCTTTGCTTTTTCGACAGTATCCATATATAATCATACATGTTATCAATACAGAGAGTGAAAGGTAGAAGAATGGGCGTATTTGACATAAACGGTAAATTTTTTAAGACACTCACCAAAGCCGGTGATTTTATTATTCTGACCCTGCTGGCGATGGTGTGCAGTATTCCGGTTATTACAATCGGTGCATCGCTGACGGCGGTGTTTTATGCGGCATTGAAAATGGCAAGGGATGAAGAAGGCTATGTCTGGAAGGAATTTTTTAAATCCTTTAAGCAGAATTTAAAGCAGAGTATTTTGATTGAACTGATTTTAGCAGCGTTTGCGGCAATCCTTCTGGTAGACATTAATGTCTGTGCAAAATGGGCAGCAGACGGCGGCGGTACGCTGGTACAGCTGCTGATGTTTGCGGCAATCGGTATTTTAATTGTGCTGGCGGCGGTTGTGCTGTATGTATTTCCGGTGCTTGCAAAGTTTGACAATACTGTATTTGCAACGATAAAGAATGCACTGGTGCTTTGCATGCACCATCTGCCACAGACCATCAGCATGATGATTGCTACATATGGACTGATTTATTTTACAATGCAGTATGTCGGTATCATGTTTATATCGATTCCGTTGATTTTTTATATTGATTCATTTATTTTTTCAAGAATTTTGCAGCAGTATGTGAAAAAAGATGAAGCGGATACAGATGAGCTGTAAGTAAAAGTAAAATACAGTGAAAATGAAAGCAGTAAAAGACCAAAATAAAAAGTCCCGCAGGATTGGGTAGTATCCTGCGGGACTTTTTTTGGAATAAAATATTCCGTCTATATCTGTACGGTTATGGGATACAGATAACGAAAATAATATACAAAAAGGGGATAATTACTCTGTCGAAACAGTCTGTAATTATCCCCGTTGATAATCGTAAAATATATTCTGTTAAAAAATGTACTATAATGCATCAACACCGCGCTCGCCGGTACGGATACGAACCGCATCGCAGACATCGTAGACAAAGATTTTACCATCGCCGTAAAGACCGGTATTAATTTCTTCAATAACTAAATCAATAATCTTTTCTGCGGTATCATCATCGACAATCGTTTCAACCTTAACCTTCGGAAGCAGGTTACCGCCAAAATCAACACCGTTGTAAGCCTGTTTATGCCCTTTCTGGCTTCCGTATCCCATGATATTGGTAATCATCAGACCGTGTGCATTACAGCTGTTTAAAATTGTCTTTAAATCGTCAAGACGCTCAGGTCTTATAATAATTTCAAGCTTTTTCATTTCTAATCTCCATCTCTATGTGCTTATTTTATCTACAACAGCTGTATCTGTCAATGTGGTACAGACAGAAACGAAGAATGTAAATACAGCAATTGCCTGCACTTATTTTTTTGAAGCTTTTTCTGCGGAAATGTCCATATGCTTTGTAGGAAGACCTTCCATATAAAGCTGCTTACAGGCAGTCAGCATGGTTGAACAGTAGTAAATGGCACAAATGCCGGAACCTGCACCGACAAGAATCGAGGCAAGGGAAATATTGGACATAAATGCGATATAATGAATAAATACCAATGCACCCAGCAACAGCCATACGATTCTGAAAGAACGTGTTGCGGCAGATTTTTCCTGAAATTTTGCTTCTAATATGATGGCTTCCGTAAAATAATAAGTAAAGTAAATTGTAAAAATAGTAGAAAGACCGGCAGCCATTGTGCGCATCTGGGAAGCGCTGTCACCCCAGTCCTTAAAAAGCAGTGCCTGACCGATAACGGCGGCAGCCGTTCCTAAAATAGCGGCAAGTCTTGCTTTTTTAAATAACACATTACGTGGGGCAAGCGGTAAAATACCAATGACAATCAGGATAAATCCGATGACGTCAGAAAAGACATCAATCGTGGCATTGCCGACCCGGACATAGAACTGTAACACAAGCAGTAAAATGCCAATTAAAATCAGTGAAATATTTTTTTTATTCATACGTTTTTTAAGAGCTCCTTTCGATATGCTAATAATCTATTTTACTGGAAACAAAATGCAGGGTCAATGTATTTGACGGATTTTAGAGAAATTTTATGGCGCGTTGGTTGTGAAGTACCGGTCGATATGCTAAAATAGGGCAAAATATGGATATTAAATGCGTAAGACGCTTAATAATGATAGAACGGAGAAGCTTTAAGGTTATGCTTGAATGGTCAACACCTTCCATTTCCGATGGTGACTGGATTCGGAAAATAATTGCGGAATCAGGAAATATGGGCAGTGATGTTTCATTTGCCAATATGTATCTGCTTCGTGAAAAATATGACATACAGATTTGCAGTTACAGAGGCTTTTTACTGCGGCACTACAATGGCTATTACGGAAGAAAGGGATATACCTTTCCGATAGGCACAGGCAACCCGGAAAAAGCACTGCAAGCATTAAAAGAGGATGCAAAAAAACGCAGGGAGCCGCTGTGCTTCTGTCTGCTCACGGAAGAACAAAAGCAGATGTTAGAGGAGGTTTTCCCGGATACATTTGTATTTGAGAGCAATCCGGGGGACAGCGACTACATTTATTCGCAGGAAGAACTGGCAAATCTGGCAGGAAAGGCATTTCATAAGAAGAAAAATCATTTTTCAAAGTTTGTAAGGACGTATCCGGAATACCGCTTTGAGCAGATAGGCGCGGCAAACTGGCAGGATGCGGTGCTTGTGGAAGATATGTGGTATTATGAACATTTGCAGGAAGAAGACGAGTCGCAGAAAAAAGAATATGCGGCGGTCAAAGAAGCGCTGGAGCATTTTGAACAGTTAGAGCTTTTAGGCGGGCTTTTATACGTCAATGATACACCGGCGGCGATGACGGTTGCTTCTTATATTAATGAAGATACGTGTGATATTCATTTTGAAAAGGCGGTCGGTGAATGTGTGACAAATGGTGCATATGCGGCGATTAACAGGCTGTTTGCACAGACGTTAAACTGCACATGGCTGAATCGAGAAGAAGATATCGGAATTGAGGGGCTTCGTAAGGCAAAAATGTCCTACCATCCTAAAATGCTGGTTAAGAAATATAATGCACATTTAAAATGACAGGACACTACAGAATAAATCTGCGGGTCTGATTGGAAAGAAGGAGAGAAAATGCTTTCAAAAGTTTTGAAAAAAGAAACGTGTGCCGAGTGCCGTTTCTGCTGTTCGTTCAGAAGATGCAGTCTTTGGGAAACGCCACTGTTTCCGAAAGAGGTTATGGATTCACTGGAAAAGAAGGGCAGTCCGGTTGTGTTTAAAAAGCAGACGGTTTCGGGAAAAGAATACGGTCAGATGGATTTAACAGGGAAATATCGTACGCAGGATTCCGAGGAGGAAGCCGCCTGTGAATTTCTGGATGCGCACAAGGGCTGTACGTTAAATAATGAAGAAAAGCCGTTTGACTGTAAAATATGGCCGCTCCGGATTATGAAGGAAAATGAAAAGTATGTCATTGCATTGACACCGACCTGTCCGGCAATCAATCAGGTGCCGCTGGAACAGATGAAGGCGTTGGTTGAAGACGGACTTGGAAAAACCATTTATGAATATGCGAAGGAGCATCCGTACATTGTAAAGGAATACCGGGAAGGGTTTCCGGTTTTGATGACATTTTAAAAAATAACAAAGAAATAAATGCCGGGAAGCCGCATGAATACTGAAATTGCAAAAAAATAACAAAAAATTTCAAAAAAAATGAAAAAAGTGCTTGCATTTTATTTTTTGTTATTATATAATACATCTTGTCGTTACGACATACGGCAAACGACATTGGGCTTTCGCCAAATGGTAAGGCACTGGATTCTGATTCCAGCATTGTGGGGGTTCGAGTCCCTCAAGCCCAGTCCTTTATCCCTCGCATGATTGCGAGGGATTTTTTGTATTATAGAACTATTTGTTTCGGAGCAAAACAAATAGCTATGATGGCAGATGAGAAATCGCCTTCGCGAATTTCTCATCGCCGCTTCGCAACAAGTTGCTCAGAATGGAGATTGGTGTGAAAATCCTTAAATCTAAGATTTTCACACAACAGTTTTGTGCCGCAGGCGTCACAAAACTGTCCTTATCGCAGAACTGAATAGATTCAGTTCGCGATTCCTCCGGCATTAAAATGCCTGCGGAATGGAGATTGGTATGATTGAATTAGGAAAAACACAATGTTTGAATGTTGTAAAAATCGTAGATTTTGGTATTTACCTTGGTACAGAAGAAGATAAAGTTTTACTGCCAAAGAAGCAGGTTCCGCAGGACATTGAAGTGGGCGATGCACTGACGGTTTTTGTTTACCGTGATTCCAGTGACCGTCTGATTGCGACGACGAAGACACCGAAGCTGGAACTGGGACAGATTGCAAAGTTAAAGGTTTCGGAAGTCGGTAAAATCGGTGCATTTTTAGACTGGGGACTGGAAAAGGATTTGTTCCTTCCATTTAAAGAGCAGACAACGCATGTGGAAAAAGGTGATATCTGTCTGACGGCACTTTATGTTGATAAGAGTAACCGTCTGGCAGCAACCATGCGCGTATATGATTATTTAAGCTGTGACAGTCCATATGTAAAAGACAGCGCCGTACAGGGAACAGTCATTGAAATTAACCCGGATTACGGTGTGTATGTAGCGGTAGATGACCGTTATTTTGGCATGATTCCGAAAAATGAAGTATTCGGAAAGATTCAGATAGGCGATACAATTCACGGCAGAGTATCGAAAGTGCGCGATGACCATAAACTGTCAATCAGTCTGAAACAAAAAGCCTATATACAAATGGATGAAGATTCCAGTATAATATATCATGCAATTGAAAAAAGAGGCGGAAGTCTTCCTTTTACAGATAAAGCAGCGCCTGAGATTATCAAAGCCGAATTTGATATGAGTAAGAATGCGTTTAAACGTGCGGTCGGGCGTCTGTTAAAAGAAGGAAAAATTGAGATTGCAGAAAGCTGTATCAAGCTGAAAAAGTAAAAAGGAGAGAAAGTATTATGCAGAAAGTTATCAGTACAAAGAGAGCACCGGGGGCAATTGGACCTTACTCACAGGCAATTGAAATTAATAATATGGTATTTACATCAGGTGTCATTCCTGTAAATCCTGCAACCGGTGAAATTGCAGAGGGTGTGGAAGCACAGGCAGAGCAGGCATTTGAAAATCTTTGCCATCTGGTAGAAGATTCAGGCTCTAAGGTAGAAAATATTGTAAAGACAACCGTATTTATCAAGGAAATGAACGATTTTGGCAAAATCAACGAAATTTATAAGAAATATTTCAAAGAACCGTTCCCGGCACGTTCCTGTGTAGAAGTTGCAAGACTGCCAAAGGACGTTTTACTTGAAGTTGAAGCGATTGCATGGAAGTAATCTATGTGTAAACGAATTAACAGATTTATTCCGGTACTTTTTGTAAGCAGTATTGTGCTGACGATTCTTGCAGGAGCTGTTATTGCGGTAACGGGTGTGAATATACCGCTTTGGGGCAGTTATCTTATCAGTCAGGCAATTGTACTGCTTCCGGCACTGGTTTACGTAGCAGTCCATAAGATTAATATTATTGCGTGTATGCCGTACCGGAAACTGCGGATATCGGACGGACTGTTAAGCCTGCTGATTGGTTATACGCTGATTCCGCTGATGTTATTTATCAACAGTGTATCAGGACTGTTTTCAACAAATTATGTGCAGGGATCTGTGCAGGAACTGGTTGCATATCCATTTTGGCTGCAGCTTCTGATTATTGCAGTACTGCCTGCGTGTGTGGAAGAATTCGTTTTCCGTGGATTGATTTATCATTCTTACAGAAAAAATGGAATTTTAGGGGCAGCGGTGCTTAGCGGATTGGTCTTTGGGCTGATGCATTTGAATATCAATCAGTTAAGTTATGCGGCGGTAATGGGAATTATATTTGCACTGCTTGTAGAGGCTACAGGCTCTATGTATTCTTCAATGCTGGCACATTTTGCAGCGAATTCCTATTCGGTGATTCTGATGCAGCTGGTGTCAATGACATCAGGCGGCAGTGAACTGCTTGAACAGAGTGCGCAAGCAGCGGAAAGTTCAATGAACAGTGTGCCGGTGATTATTGCACAGCTTGTGATGCTTGGACTTGTGGCGGCAGGGTTTTTAGGAATTGCCTATCTGCTGTTTAAAAAGATTGCAGTCAGAAACGGACGATGGGAGTATCTGAAAGAACAGCTGCATAAGGGCTTTAAACCGCAAAACGGCGAGCGTTTTATAACACCTCCGCTGATTGCAACAGTTGCGGCGGCACTTGCATATATGCTTTATATAGAATTTATATAAAGTTTCCGGATGAAAATGCTTTGGATAAAAATATTTTGGGGACAGTATTGTGATAGAAATGTCACGATATTGTCCTTTTCTGCGAAAAGATGAAGTGGATGGGATGAATGGGCTTTTCGGATTTGGCACATTAAAATGTTTTTGAAATGAGGAAATGAAAAATGAATGCAGCAAAAAAACTTGTAACATTTGTTAAAAAAGAAACGGTTTTGTGCATTGCGGGTCTGCTGGCTGTGGTGAGTATGTTTATAATTCACCCGTCAGCAGACTATTTTGGTTATATCGATTACCGCGTGCTTGCGCTGTTGTTTTGTTTTATGGCAGTAGTTGCGGGCTTTCGCAGTGTGGGACTGTTTGAATGGCTTATCAAAAAAATGCTGTGTTATGTAAAAAATGCAAGACAACTGGAGCTGGTGTTGGTACTTGGCTGCTTTTTTGCCAGTATGTGGATTACAAATGATGTCGCCCTGCTGACGTTTGTGCCGTTTGCGGTGGCGGTATTACAGGCGGCAGGTCTGACAGAAAATCTGATTTTTGTCATTGTTATGCAGACGATTGCGGCGAATCTCGGCAGTATGTGTACGCCAATCGGGAATCCACAGAATCTCTATCTGTATTCGCTGTCGGGCAGTCCGGTTACAGCGTTTTTAAAGCTGATGTTTCCGGTGACGGCGGTGTCACTTGGATTACTGCTGGTGACGTCGCTTTGTATTCCTAAACGGGAAATTAAGGAGCAGGCGGAGAGAGCTATTTTGGAACAGGGAGCGGCAGACAGAAAAGCGGCAGGCAGGGCTATATCAGACAGAAAGGCAGCAGACAGAGGGCTGTCAGACAGAAAGATGTCAGGGGTGGAAGTATCGGATAAAGAGGAAATGGTCCGGGAAAATGCAAAAGATGAGAAAGTACGGCTGTGTGGATATTTGACATTGTTTTTCCTGTGTATTCTGACAGTGCTTCATGTACTGGATTACAGAATGTTACTGGCTATTGTTATCGGTGTCCTTTTTGTATTGGACAGACAGTTGTTCACAAAGCCGGATTATATGCTGTTGATAACATTTGTGGCATTTTTTATTCTTGTGGGTAACATTAAAAATATGGACGGCTTCAGTGCTTTTTTAAGGACACATGTGGGCGGACACGAACTGGCAGCATCAATTTTTGCAAGCCAGATAATCAGTAATGTACCGGCGGCGGTGCTGCTGTCGGGCTTTACGGAAAATATCAATGCGCTGATTCTCGGCACGAATATCGGCGGACTGGGAACACTGATTGCATCAATGGCAAGTCTGATTTCTTATAAGCAGTATGCGCTTACGCCACAAAGTGAAAAAGGAAAGTATATGTTGGTATTTACCGGCTGGAATGTTGTATTTCTTGTGATTTTGTGGATTGTGGCGGCTGTATTTTATTAAAGAGAAAAAAATGAAAATTGGAAGCGCAAAACACAAACCGGAATCCGCAGGAAAAGCAGGAATGCCGGGACAGAGCGAGAGTGGGGGATACATAGAGGAAATGCATAAGTTAAAAAGAATATAAAAGTTTCTGAACCTTATATCAAAGTAAGGTTTAGAAACTAAATAAAAAAGGAGTTGTATATGAATTACTTCATAACAACTCCCTTTTTATAAGAAAATGAGAAAGGAAAAAATAATAAGAAAAACTAAACGTAGTAATCTATATTCTGTCCAAGATAAGGAGTAACGGAAGATTCCATAATCTTTACCATTCCATCGCCCATATCTTCGACGGTATCTAACGATTTACTAAGCATCGCAACACTGACATCGTTCAAAATGTTCTGTGTGCTCATTGCTGTTGATAAAGAAGCTATATCCATATTGCACCTCTTTCAAATATCTTATCAACTGTTTGTATCTTATGTATGTATTATAATACAAGGATTTGGAAAATGCAACACTTTTTTACAAAAAAATGAAGAAAAAAGAGAAAAAATGTCACATTTTATACAAATATGGTCCAGCAAATGTGCTGTCCCTCAACGTGTTACTTAACTTCGGTCCAGCACATTTGCTGGACTGTGGCGATGCCGAACGAACTATTTTCGCCGGAGTAGGGTGGCAGCCCGGAGGGATTTTATCATAGTGTTACTTAACTTCGATCCAGCACCTTTGTTGGATGGTGGAGGAAAACTTCGCCGAACGAACTATTTTCACTGGTTAGTATAGTCCGCACATTTTCCGGGCATACTGTGGGAAAAGTAAGGAAAGCGGAGTGTGGGATGAAGCGGTATTTGTATTTGGCGGCAGGGACATTTTTGATGGCGGCAGCATATAAGAGCATTTATCAGTCGGTGGGTATGGTGACCGGCGGATTTTCGGGAATTGGAGTCATTGTAAACCGTGTAACAGGTGGCGTATGGGCGGGCGGCGTGCCACTGTGGATTACCAATGTTACATTAAATGTGCCATTGTTTATTGCTGCATTTTATATAGAAGGAAAAGAATTTATAAAAAACACTGTTACCGGGGCGGTACTGCTTACACTGTACCTGGCGGTGCTTCCGGCAGTTCCCGTAGATGCAGCGGATTATCTGCTGGCGGCAGTGTATGGCGGGGCAGCCTGCGGAGCCGGTATCGGACTGGTGTTAAAATCCGGATTTACAACCGGCGGAACGGATATGCTGGGGGTATTGCTGCACCGGTTTTTCCGCCAGTATGCACTGGCAAGTATTATTCAGGTGCTGGACATGGCGGTTATTATTGCAGGTGTGCTGGTATTCGGAATGAGTGTCAGTCTGTATGCCATTATTGCCGTTTATGTCACGGCGCTGGTGACAGATACGGTGCTGGAAGGCACGAAGCAGGCAAGGGCAGTGTGGATTATTTCCGATAAAAATGAGCAGATTGCACCGGTGGTTATGGAAAAAATGCACCGTGGCATTACACGGTTTCCTGCAAGCGGGGTCTATACGCAGCAGGAAAAAAGTGTGCTGCTGTGCGTGGTTTCAATCAAACAGATACCGTATCTGAAAGAAATCGTAATGGAAATAGACGAAAACAGCTTTTTAATCGTTGGTGATGTTCGTGAAGTAATGGGGAATGGTTTTGTACAAAAGTTACAGTAAATCAGTGTCTATAGTAAATTTGACGAAAATATCCGCAGATATTTGTTGAAATACAATATGGTAATTATCGGCTGATTATTGTATTATTTATAACAACAACAGACGCGGGCAAGATGCGAAAGCGAAAGGCGTCATTTATTTAGGAGGATATTTTAAAATGGCAAGTTTATCACTTAAAAATGTTTGTAAAGTATATCCGAACGGTTTTGTTGCCGTAAAGGATTTTAATCTTGAAATCGCTGATAAGGAATTCATCATCTTCGTAGGACCTTCAGGTTGTGGTAAGTCTACAACTCTTCGTATGATCGCTGGTCTTGAAGAAATCAGTTCAGGTGAATTATGGATTGGTGATAAGTTAGTAAATGATGTAGAACCTAAGGATAGAGATATCGCGATGGTATTCCAGAACTATGCTCTTTATCCACATATGACAGTATATGATAACATGGCATTCGGTCTGAAGTTAAGAAAAGTACCAAAGGCTGATATCGATAAGGCTGTTCATGAAGCTGCTAAGATTCTTGATATTGAACATTTACTTGATCGTAAGCCAAAGGCTCTTTCAGGTGGTCAGAGACAGCGTGTTGCCATGGGTCGTGCAATCGTTCGTAGCCCTAAGGTATTCCTTATGGATGAACCTCTTTCAAACCTTGATGCAAAGTTAAGAGTTCAGATGCGTGTCGAAATCTCTAAGCTTCATCAGAGACTTGAAACAACAATCATCTATGTAACACATGACCAGACAGAAGCTATGACACTTGGTACAAGAATCGTTGTATTAAAGGATGGTATCATCCAGCAGGTAGATACACCAAGCAACCTTTACAACACACCAAACAACCTTTTCGTTGCTGGTTTCATCGGATCACCTCAGATGAACTTAATTGATGCTGAAGTTGTTCAGAGCGGTTCACAGGTAACATTAAAGATGAGCGATACAGTATCTATTACACTTCCGGCTGAAAAGAGTGAAAAGCTTAAGAGCTATGTTGGTAAGACTGTAGTAGTTGGTATCCGTCCAGAAGATATCAAGGATGATGAAGAGTTTGTTGCAGCTCATGCTGATCATACATTTGAAGCTCAGGTTAAGGTATATGAACTTCTCGGTGCAGAAGTTAACCTTCACTATGATATTGCACAGACAACATGTACAGCAAAGGTTAATCCTCGTACAACAGCTCGTCCTGGTGATACAGTTAAGTTTGCGATGGATATTGCAAGACTTCACGTATTCGATAAGGAAACAGAACAGGTTATCACTCACTAATTTGAATAAGTTACGTGATATGAAATCTGTAGAAATGGTTCCAAGAATCGTAATGTAAATCTAAAATTCATGAAATTTTTGAGGAAATGTATAGAAATTGTGCATTTCCTCTTTTTTTTTTTGGCAAATTGCATTACAATAGTAAAAGAACTAGCTAAAATCAAAGGAAAGGAAGTTTGGGATGATATCGAATCAGATTTTACAAACGACAGTTGATGGATTGAAGGCTATATCAAGAGTTGATTTCTGTGTAATAGATGCTGATGGTAAAGTGGCAGCGAAAACATTTGAGGATGCGCAAAACTGCATTGCAGATGCGATTGCATTTATGGACTCTCCGGCAGAAAGCCAGGTAGTGAATGGATATCAGTTTTTCAAGGTATTAGATGACCAGAATTTAGAATATATTCTTTTAGCAAAAGGAACAAGCGACGATGTGTATATGCTCGGAAAGCTTGCAGCATTTCAGATTCAGAATCTGTTTGTGGCATATAAGGAGCGGTTTGACAAAGATAATTTCATTAAGAATTTATTGCTGGATAACCTGCTGAGGGTAGATATGTATACAAGAGCTGAAAAGCTTCATATTGAAACAGATGTGAAACGTGTCGTATATATTATTGAAACAAAACATGAAAAGGATACGAGTGCGCTGGAAACAGTGCGTACATTGTTTGCGGGAAAAGTGCGTGACTTTATCACGGCGGTCGATGAGAAAAATATCATTCTCGTAAAGGAAGTCAAAGGTACGGAAACTTACGATGAGCTGGATAAGACCGCAGAGGTTATTATTGATATGCTTAATACGGAAGCGATGAGTGCTGCACATATTGCATACGGTACGATAGTCAATGATATCCGTGAAGTTTCGCGTTCTTATAAGGAAGCGAAGATGGCACTGGATGTCGGAAAGATTTTCTACAGCGACAAGAATGTGGTGGCATACAACCGCCTTGGAATCGGACGCCTGATTTATCAGCTGCCGATGCCGCTGTGCCAGATGTTTATTAAGGAAATTTTTGATGGCAAATCGCCGGATGAATTTGACGAAGAAACACTGTCAACCATCAATAAGTTTTTTGAAAACAGCCTGAATGTTTCAGAAACGTCCAGACAGCTTTATATCCACCGGAATACACTGGTGTATCGTCTGGATAAGCTGCAAAAGAGTACAGGACTGGATCTGCGTATATTTGATGATGCGATTACATTTAAAATTGCGCTGATGGTTGTAAAATATATGAAGTATATGGAAAGTATTGATACATTTTAATGGAGGAGATTACGGATGATAATCTTAGAGGATGTTACAAAGACGTATTCTTCTGGTGTCCCGGCGTTGAACGGGATTAATCTGCATGTCCAGAAGGGTGAGTTTGTATTTATAGTAGGTAAGAGTGGTTCTGGTAAGTCTACACTCATTAAGCTGTTGTTAAAGGAATTAGACCCGACAACAGGAAAGATTTATGTTAATAAAAAATATCTGAATAAAATTACAAGAAAGAAGCTGCCTTATTTAAGAAGGGATATCGGTGTTGTTTTTCAGGATTTCCGTCTGTTACCGGACAGAAATGTATTTGAAAATATTGCATTTGCACAGCAGGTCATTGAAGCACCGACAAGACAGGTTAAAAGCCGTGTATTGTCTATGTTGTCAATGGTTGGTCTGCTGGACAAGTATAAGGCATATCCGAATGAATTATCCGGTGGTGAACAGCAGAGAGTTGCGATTGCCAGAGCGTTAGTGAATCGTCCGGCAATTTTACTGTGCGATGAACCGACCGGTAATTTGGATCCTGCCAATTCGGCCGAAATCATGAAGATTTTAAATCAGGCAAATAAGCAGGGAACAACGGTGCTTGTAGTAACACACAATATGGAAATTGTACAGCAGATGAAAAAGAGAACAATTACCATGAGTGAAGGTAAAATAATCAGCGATTTGGAAAAAGGTGGATATTTCTATGAAGATTAGGTCAATATTTTATCATTTGAAACAGGGTTTCAAAAATATTTATAGAAACAGGCTGTTTTCCCTGGCTTCAATTGCCACCATTACAGCGTGTGTATTTTTGTTTGGCGTTTTTTATTCTATTATGATGAATTTTGAGTATATGGTAAAGAAAGCTGAAAATGAAGTCTGTGTTACGGTGTTCTTTGATGAAGGACTTTCGGATACAGAGATTAAGAAGCTGGGTGATACAATCAGCAACCGTGTAGAGGTTTCAAGCGTTCATTATACATCGGCTGAAGAAGCATGGAATAACTTTAAGTCAGAATATTTTGCAGCATATCCGGATCTTGCGGAAGGCTTTAAGGATAATCCACTGATTAATTCGGCATCCTATGAAGTTTATTTAAGTGATGCGGGAATGCAGGGAACGCTGGTTACATATCTTGAAAATCTGGACGGCGTGCGTCAGGTCAACCGTTCCGAAGCAACAGCGAGCGGTCTGTCAAGTGCGGCAAAGCTGGTTGGATATGTGGCAATTGCAGTGATTATAATTCTGCTCGCAGTTTCCATCTTCCTGATTACCAATACGATTGTCATTGGTATTACAGTCCGTAAAGAGGAAATTTCGATTATGAAATTTATCGGAGCAACGGATGCGTTTGTTAATGCACCGTTCTTCGTAGAGGGTATTGCAATTGGTATCATCGGTGCGATTATTCCCATTGTGATTTTCCGTTATATGTATCAGAATGTTATTGCATATGTTTTGAATAAATTCTCAATTTTGAATAACATTCTGGCATTTCTCCCGGTATCAGAAGTATTCCGGATTCTTACACCGGTTGCAATCGCGCTGGGTATTGGAATTGGTGCACTGGGCAGTTTCTTTGCTGTACGGAAGCACGCAAACGTTTAATGAACAACAAGGTGCTGTCGCAGGAAAGCCACGAGATGACTCTTGCGTGGCACCTTTCGTTTTTGGGGCGAAACATATACCCTGATGGGCATAGTCGCTTAAGAATGGAGGAAAGTATGGCACATAGGCGAATAAAAAGAGGGATTTCCGTAGTTCTTATTCTGTTTATGCTGGTCATTTATGTCAATGCGCCGTTTGGAAACGGAATCCGCGCATTTGGGGATACAGTAACAGATTTGAATCAGGCAAAAGATAAGCAGGACCAGTTAAGCAGTCAGTATGAAGATACGAAAAAACAGCTGGAACAGCTCCAACAGGAATCTGCGGATACGAAAAGTTATATCGAACAGCTGGACGGAAAAATGTCAACGCTGGATAGCAGTCTGCAGTCACTGAATACGCAGATTGAGGATATGCAGAATCAGATAGAAGAAGCCAGGGTCAATCTGGAACAGGCTGAAATTGATGCAGATGTGCAGTATGATTCGATGAAATTAAGAATCCAGTTTATGTATGAGAGAAATGAAGATACATATTTGGACATTTTGCTGTCTTCATCGAGTCTTGCGGATTTGTTAAATAAAGCGGATTATATTACAAAAATTTCAGAGTATGACAGACAGAAGCTTCAGGAGTATGAAGAAACGATTCAGTATATTGAGCAGACAAAACAGAATTTGGAAAGCGATTATGCGGAACTGGATACGATGAAGATTTCACTTGAAGATCAGAAGTCAGCGCTGGCTCTGGTACAGCAGGCAAAGGAACAGGAACTTGCGGCGCTGTCAACACAGACGACACAGACAGCATCGACAAAGGCGCAGCTTGAAAAAGAGATGCAGGAGCAGGAGAATGAAATCTTAAATCTTGTAGCGAAGAAGCAGCAGGAAGATGCGGCAGCAAAAAAAGCCGAGAAAGAAAAGAAGAATCAAAACAGCAGCTCGGGACAGAATAGCAATAGTAACAGTAATAGCAGCAGTAACAGCGGAAACAGTTCAACACCGTCAAGCAGTGGATTTATCTGGCCAACGGTTTCAAAGCGTATTACATCGCCATTTGGTGATATGGAGGATCGAAGTTCGCCGCATAAGGGACTGGATATCGGTGCAGTCAGTGTTGGTGTTGCCGGTGATCCGATTTATGCTTCAGCATCAGGAACTGTTATTATTGCAAAATATAGTGCAACTGCGGGCAATTATATTACGATTGACCATGGAAACGGATTCAGTACGGTTTATATGCATTGTTCGGCTTTGAAGGTTTCGGTCGGTGATACCGTAACGCAGGGACAGACCATTGGATTGATGGGAACAACAGGAAATTCAAATGGTGTCCATCTGCATTTTGCAATGATTAAGAATGGAACGTATGTGAATCCACAGTCGTATTTGTAAAGAAAATTACTTATAAAGAACGGCATAGGTGAAGATATATAGCTGCAGAACAGCATATTTATAAGGAAGGAAGCCGTAAAACAGCAGGAAGGATTTAGACAGCGCATGAATGAGTTAGAAGAAAATCAGCAGACGGTGAAAAAGAGCGGATTTGGCAGAGGTCTGATATTCGGTGTGATAGCCGGTTTGTCAATTGCCATACTGGCAGGTGTAGTTCTTTTAAACGTTTTTTATCACAAAGGATTTGTCCATATAGGCGTAAATGGTGAAATTTATGTGCAGGATACAGCAACGACAGAAGATGAAGGCATTGGCAGCGAGGTAGAAGCAAAGCTGAATGCAATGGATTCTTTAATGGATTTGTTCTACATGGAAGATGTGGATACGGACACGGCAAAAGAGATGATTTACAAGGCGTATCTGGCATCTTACGGTGATAAATATACGGTTTATTATACACCGGATGAATGTAAGAATCTGTTAGAATCCACAACCGGAAAGTTTGAAGGAATCGGTGCTGTCTGCCGGAAAAATGATGATGGCACGGTTGAAATTATGGATGCATATGAAGATGCACCAGCCTATGCTGCAGGGCTACGCAATGGTGATATCATTACGACAGTCGACGGCACGGATATTACGGGATTGGATTTAACCAGTACGGTGGCGTTGATAAAAGGTGACAAGGGAACCAGTGTCCATTTGGATGCAATCCGTGATGAAACAGCTTTTTCCGTTGATGTGGTGCGGGATGAAATTCATACCCAGACCGTAAAATATGAGATGCGGGAAAATCAGATCGGATATTTGTCAATTTCGGAATTTGACGATGTTACGACGCAGCAGTACAAGGATGCGTTGCAGGCGTTGGAAGATGCAGGCATGCAGGGACTTGTGATTGATTTGCGGAATAATCCGGGTGGTGTGCTGGATACAGTTGTCAAAATGCTGGATTATACACTTCCGGATGGGCTGATTGTGTATACAGAAAACAAAAGCGGCAAAAGGACAGAGTATAAGGGGACAGACGGTCATGAACTGGATATACCGATAGCAGTTTTAGTCAACGGCAACAGTGCCAGTGCTTCGGAAATTTTTGCAGGTGCCATGCAGGATTACGACAAGGGTGAAATTATCGGAACACAGACCTTTGGAAAAGGAATCGTTCAGACGATTAAGCCGTTGACGGACGGAAGTGCCATAAAACTGACAACGGCAAAATATTACACACCAAACGGTCAGAATATCCATGGACAGGGTGTGACACCGGATATTACGGTAGAACAGGGAACAGATGAAAATGAGGACACTCAGTGGAATACAGCGGTTGAATATCTGATGGAGGAAATGCAGAAATAGATATGAATTTTCAACCTGTATAAAATAAATATATAGTAGATAAAGAATAAGCCCCTTTGGCAGACATGGTAAATTGTACCGGTTCCAAAGGTTAGACGTAAAAATCTAATCTTTTGGAGAACGGTACAAAGAACCTGGACTGCTGCAGGGGCTTTAATTATTACAAAAAATCGTCAATGCACAGCGGGCTGCCGAGCGGTTCACGTAAGACCTGAAGACACATATCGCTGCGTGTGCCCTGTGACCATTTGATAAGTGTCATACAACGGTTTTCGATTTCAATCGCAGTAATGCCGGCGGGGGATACACAGCTTCCGGTGTTGCAGTACGGAGAGGTACGGTTTCCGATAACGGGGCGGTGGGTGTGACCGGCAATCAGAATCAGTTCGTGCTGTTTTGCCCATGCGGACAGCTTCTTTTCCGTAGCATTTTTCTTTGTGTGGTTTTTGGCGGCACTGGTTGGATCAGGGATTCCAAGGGATTCCAAAGGACGCCATACATAGCGGACAAGAAACCGTGAAAGCCGCCAGAAGGTGCTGTTTAACAAATCACTTTGATGTCCGTGCAGTAAAAAGAGGTCTTTTTTTTTGGCGCAGTCTTTTAAAATAATTCCGGGATAAAATGTAATTTCGGGAAACAGCGGGATTTCACACTGCTCCTGCCAGCAGAAGCACGAAGAAAAACAACGTCCGCTAAAGTGGGCACTGCGTTTGGTAATATCGTGGTTACCGTAGACGGCGTAAAACCGGTGTTTCGCATAAAAGCGGGAGAGCAGTTCAAAACTTTGGGCATGCATTTCGCGAATCGGGCACATGGAGCGGTTTTCCCAAAGTTCATCGCCGTCACCCAGTTCAATATAAGTAAAGCCGTGGGAAAAGTAGTATTTTAAGGCAGCAAGATAGAGATATTCATTTTTCAGGAAATTATCATTGCTTCTGCCTGTTCCGCGGTGGCAGTCACTAAACAGTACATATTTTGATGAAGGATTTAAGGGCAGGCAGAAAGCGTTTTCATAGGCATTTGTAATACGTGAATTGGCACTCACAGACAGGTCACCTCCGGCATCGGTGGAATTTCTGCGTTTTGTGGCGTTTCATCCGCAGCAGGCGGCGGAAGGCAAACGGCAGATAAAAGTACAGATATAGAATCTGTTCATAACAGCCGGCAAAAGGTCGTGTGATTTTATTAAAAATACGACAATAAATGCGGTTTACGCGCTGTGCCATGCACGTAACAAACGGACGCTTACAGCGCGGCTGGAAGCTGTGAGGTATGCCGAAGGTAAAGGCAACGGAAGCACTGCACAGTTCAATATCGTAAGGGCAGTATCCTTTGGCAATCAGTGCATCGGCGAAGCTGTCCGCCATTTCACGGTCTAAAAAGGTGATGGAAATACGCAGTGACAAATCCTGCGGATAGGCAAAAAATCCCGGACGGAAGCCCGTCAGCCACCAGTGGGTCTGTCCGATGCAAAACAGTGGTCTGCCTTGATAAAAAAGCTGCATGGACAGCGGCAGCATGAGGGAATTGGAAATGCTTTCAAATCGGGCATTGGTAAGCCGGTCCGGTGACAAAATTGTATCGGCACGGTAGATGCCGATTTCGGCGCCGCAGCTGATACCGTACTGACCTTTCCAGAATTCAATCAGCCATGTTTTGTTATCATAGTCAAAATAAACCGGTTCGCAGTCAAATACCATTTTAAAATGTGGTGCAGAGTAGTCAAAAAGGCGTGTATAGCCAAAGGTGCGCTGCCACGAATCAATATCGGATGTGATAATATTCTGCTGTGGGCAGGAGAGAAATCCAAACGGCTGCATCAGTTCGTCAAGCAGCTTTTTCTGTGCACAGGGGCTCATATTGCGGATTTTTTGGATAATCCGTTTTCTGTGCCGGTGAAAAAAGACCGCAAAAAAAATACATATCAGGATGAAAATGCCGAAGAAAATGTACATAGGAAAATCCTTGAGCTTGTTTTTATTATGATATGCGGGTGGAGATGAAATGTGTGCCGAAAGAAACCGGGATAAAATGAAGATGAAACGGATTCGTATAAAGTGTGGCTTATGTTGAAATAATTAAATGAAGTACATTTATAATAGAAAGAAAATAAAAATAGAACAAATGTTTGAAAATGCTGTACATTAAAAAATGGGTGTGGTATAATCCAGTTAGAAAAAAAGCCGCAGTGTTGAAAGTAGAGGATAGAGGTTATGGAGCGTTTTAAATTAGTATCAGAATATCAGCCGACCGGCGACCAGCCGCAGGCAATCGAGAAGCTGGCGAAGGGTTTTGAGGAGGGAAACCAGTTTGAAACGCTGGTGGGCGTTACCGGTTCGGGCAAGACATTTACAATGGCAAATATTATTGAGCGGGTGCAGAAGCCGACACTCATTATTTCGCATAATAAGACGCTGGCGGCACAGTTGTACGGGGAGATGAAGGAGTTTTTTCCGGAAAATGCAGTAGAGTATTTTGTTTCCTATTATGACTACTATCAGCCGGAAGCTTATGTGCCGTCCAGTGATACGTATATTGCAAAGGATTCGGCAATTAATGATGAGATTGATAAACTGCGCCATTCGGCAACCGCTGCCCTGTCAGAGCGGCGGGATGTGATTATTGTAGCTTCGGTTTCATGTATTTATGGTTTAGGCGCGCCGGTGGATTATCAGAACATGGTGATTTCGTTAAGACCGGGCATGGAAAAGGATAGAGATGATGTAATCCGCAAGCTGATTGACATTCAGTATGTCAGAAGCGATACAGATTTTAAGCGTGGTACATTCCGTGTGCGCGGAGACGTTTTGGAGGTGTATCCGTCTGCATCCAGCGGCGATGCGGTCCGTGTGGAGTTTTTTGGGGACGAAGTAGACCGGATTGCACAGATTGATTCGCTGACGGGTGAGGTCAAGCTGGAATTAGACCACATTGCCATTTTCCCAAACTCTCATTATGTTGTCGAAAAGGAAAAAATGGAACAGGCGATTGTAAATATCAAAGCGGAGTTAGAGGAGCGTGTAAAGTTCTTCAAAAGTGAAGATAAGCTGATTGAGGCACAGCGGATTGCGGAACGGACGAATTTTGATATTGAGATGATGCAGGAAACGGGATTTTGTTCGGGTATTGAAAATTATTCCAGACATCTTGCGGGACTTCCGGCAGGAGTGCCGCCGTATACACTGATGGATTATTTTCCGGACGATTTTCTAATTATTGTCGATGAGTCGCATATCACGATTCCACAGATACGTGGTATGTATGCAGGCGACCAGTCCAGAAAGTCGACACTGGTGGATTACGGTTTCCGTCTGCCGTCTGCGAAGGATAACAGACCGTTGAATTTTACGGAATTTGAAAATAAGATTTCGCAGATGCTGTTTGTATCGGCGACACCGGCAGCATATGAGCGGGACCACGAACTGCTGTCTGCTGAGCAGATTATCCGCCCGACAGGTCTGTTAGACCCGGAAATCAGTGTGCGTCCGATTGACGGACAGATTGATGATCTGGTATCGGAGATTCACAAAGAAACTGAAAAGCATAACAAGATTCTTGTGACAACACTGACAAAGCGTATGGCAGAGGATTTAACGGATTATCTGAAAGAACTGGGAATACGTGTAAAATATCTGCATGCGGATATTGATACGCTGGAGCGACAGCGCATTATCCGCGATATGCGTCTGGATGCGTTTGATGTGCTGGTCGGCATTAACCTTTTAAGAGAAGGTCTGGATATTCCGGAAATTTCGCTCGTGGCAATTCTTGATGCGGATAAGGAAGGCTTTTTAAGAACGGAAACCTCACTGGTACAGACGATTGGACGAGCCGCACGAAACAGCGAAGGACACGTTATCATGTATGCGGATAAGATTACGGAGTCTATGGAAAAGGCAATCGGGGAAACCGAGCGCCGCAGAAAGATTCAGCAGGCATATAATGAAGAACACGGAATTACGCCGCAGACAATCCGCAAAGCAGTGCGTGATTTAATCAGTATTTCAAGAGCGGCTGAGGCAGACGACAGAACGTCCGGCACGTTAAAGAAGGATTATGAATCCATGAGTGTCAAGGAACTTGAAAAGGTCAAGAAAGAAATTGAAAAGAATATGCACAAGGCGGCGGCAGAATTAAACTTCGAGGAAGCTGCGGCGCTGCGTGATAAGATGATAGAGATTAACCAGTATCTTTACGAGAATAAGTAAAGATGTCCGGGTCAATCAGAAATTGTAGTCAGAAAATGGAGGAAACAATGGAAAAAGGAAAATTCAGGCAGTTTATTAAAATACGCGGAGCAAATGAACATAATCTGAATAATATTTCAGTCGATATTCCAAGAAATGAGCTGGTTGTGCTTACAGGCCTGTCCGGTTCGGGAAAGTCTTCATTGGCATTTGATACCATTTATGCGGAAGGTCAGCGAAGATATATGGAATCACTGTCTTCTTATGCAAGACAGTTCCTTGGACAGATGGAAAAACCGAATGTAGAGAGTATTGAGGGCTTATCTCCGGCGATTTCCATTGACCAGAAATCTACGAACCGCAATCCGCGTTCAACGGTTGGTACGGTGACGGAAATTTACGATTATTTCCGACTGCTGTATGCAAGAGTCGGTATTCCGCATTGCCCGAAGTGCGGGAGGGAGATTAAGAAACAGACGGTTGACCAGATGGTAGATGTGATTATGCAGTTACCGGAACGGACGAAAATCCAGCTTCTGGCGCCGGTTGTACGCGGCCGGAAGGGTGAACATGTCAAGTTGTTTGAACAGGCTAAAAAGAGCGGTTATGTCCGTGTGATTGCAGACGGCAATATGTATGAACTGACCGATGAGATTAAGCTGGAAAAGAACAAAAAGCACAATATTGAAATAGTGGTGGATCGCTTATCTGTGCGGGAAGGGATTCAGAAGCGCCTGACCGATTCTATCGAAACCACACTGAAACTGGCAGATGGGCTGATGACAGTGGATGTCATTGACGGTGAGCCGATGCATTTCAGTCAGAGCTTTGCCTGCCCGGATTGTGAAATTAGTATCGAAGAAATCGAACCGAGAAGCTTCTCATTTAACAATCCGTTCGGTGCGTGTCCGGAGTGTTTCGGACTGGGCTATAAAATGGAATTTGATGTCGGACTGATGATACCGGATGAGCGGTTAAGCATTGATGAAGGTGCGATTGTGGCAATGGGATGGCAGTCGGTGACGGACGAAGGCAGCTTTACAAGAGCCATTATGAAAGCTCTTGCAGAAGAATATCATTTCAGCCTTGCAACACCATTTCAGGATTATCCGCAGGAAATCCGCGATATTATTATTCATGGAACAAACGGACATTCCGTAAAGGTGCATTACCGCGGACAGCGCGGTGAAGGTGTGTACGATATTGCGTTTGAAGGTTTAATCCGCAATATGCAGAAGCGTTACCGTGAAACAGGTTCGGACACAATGAAACAGCAGTATGAAGAATTTATGCAGATTACACCGTGTAAGGCATGTAAGGGACAGCGTTTAAAACCGTCTTCCCTTGCCGTGACTGTTGCGGATAAAAATATTTATGAGATTACCAATCTTTCGATTGTTAAATTGCAGGAGTTTTTACAGAATATGCAGCTTTCGGAAAGACAGCTTGCAATCGGTAGTCAGATTTTAAAGGAAATTAAAGCACGAATCCAGTTCTTAATGGATGTCGGACTGGATTATCTGGCACTGTCCCGTGCAACAGCGACCCTGTCGGGTGGAGAAGCGCAGAGAATCCGTCTGGCAACACAGATTGGTTCGGGACTGGTAGGTGTTGCGTATATTTTAGACGAGCCGAGTATCGGACTGCACCAGCGTGACAATGACAAGCTGTTAAAGACACTCCTGCATTTGCGTGATCTGGGAAATTCCGTGCTGGTGGTGGAACATGATGAAGATACGATGCGTGCCGCCGATTATATTGTGGATATCGGTCCGGGTGCCGGTAAGAATGGTGGAAATGTCGTGGCAGTCGGAACGGCTGAGGATATTATGCGCTGTAAGGAATCGGTGACAGGTGCATATTTAAGCGGTAGAATTAAGATTCCTGTACCGAGGGAGCGCAAAAAGCCGACAGGCTGGATTACGGTCAAGGGAGCAAGAGAAAACAATCTCAAAAATGTAGACGTGGATATTCCGTTGGGTGTGCTGACCTGCGTAACCGGTGTTTCCGGTTCGGGAAAGAGTTCACTGGTTAACGAGATATTGTATAAGCACCTTGCAAAGTCTTTAAACCGTGCAAGATGTATTGCAGGAAAGCATGACGACATTGTTGGAATTGAGCAGTTGGACAAGGTCATTGATATTGACCAGTCACCAATCGGACGGACACCGCGTTCTAATCCGGCAACATATACCGGGGTATTCGATATGATTCGTGATTTGTTTGCGGCAACAACCGATGCTAAGGAACGCGGATACAAAAAAGGACGTTTCAGCTTTAATGTTAAGGGCGGACGCTGCGAAGCCTGCTCCGGTGACGGTATTATTAAAATTGAAATGCACTTCCTGCCGGACGTTTATGTGCCTTGCGAAGTCTGTGACGGCAAGCGTTACAACAGGGAAACGCTTGAGGTTAAGTACAAGGGCAAGAACATTTACGATGTACTGGATATGACGGTGGAAGAAGCCGTTACCTTCTTTGACAATGTGCCGAGTATCCGCCGTAAAATCGAAACACTCAATGATGTCGGACTGTCTTATGTCAAACTGGGACAGCCGTCTACAGAGCTTTCCGGCGGTGAAGCACAGCGTATCAAGCTGGCAACGGAGCTTTCAAAGCGAAGCACGGGAAAGACAATTTATATTTTGGACGAGCCGACAACGGGACTGCATTTTGCCGATGTGCATAAGCTGGTTGACATTTTGCATAAGCTGACGGAAGGCGGCAATACAGTGGTGGTAATCGAGCATAATCTCGATGTGATTAAGACGGCTGATTATATCATTGATATGGGACCAGAAGGCGGCGACCGCGGCGGCACAGTGATTGCCAAGGGTACACCGGAGGAAGTTGCAAAGGTCAAGAAGTCCTATACCGGGCAGTATGTGAAGAAGTATCTGGAGACGGAGTAGTTCGGGAATGAAAAGTAGTGTGGCGATACAGCCGATTGAGAAAGAGTGGAAAGACAGATGATTCGCGGAGTAATATTTGATATGGACGGTGTGATGATTGATTCGGAGCGCCAGTCTAACGAAGGATGGCTTTGGGCGGCAGAACAGCTTGGCGTTGAAATGCCGATGTGGCTGATTGACAGCTTTAAGGGCGCACCCAACACATTGAGCTGTCAGTTTTTTGACGATTATTACCATGGCAAAATTGACTATTGGAAAGCACGAAAACTCAGAACGGAGCATATTTATAAAATTCGGGAAAAAGAAGGGCTGCCGATAAAAAAGGGACTGTTTGAATTGTTGGATTATATCCGTGAAAACGGAATAAAGTGTGCAGTTGCAACGTCTACCCGCAGGGAAAGTGCTGAAAAGACCCTGCATACGATTGGTGCATGGGAATATCTGGACAATGTGGTTTATGGGGACAGCGTGGAACACGGCAAACCCGAACCGGATATTTTTCTGGCGGCGGCAGATAGAATTGGTGTGCCGCCACAGGAGTGTATTGTCATTGAAGACAGCATTAACGGCATTAAGGCGGGACATGCCGCAGGCATGAAAGTCGTGCATGTGCCGGATACGATTCAGATTGATGATACAATTCGTGCGCTGACTTACTGCGTGTGTGAGCATTTAGGCGGGGTGCCGGACGTGATTGAAAAATTAAATGCGCAGGTGTAGATTTGCCGGGAGTTGACAAAGAGGATTACAAAATGACTTTTTAAAAATCAGATTTTAAAAGTGAAGTAAAACAGGCAGAATAAGGCAGAATTGGCGGTTGCCAAGTATGGATTTGTTTTGTATAATGAAATAATACAATGAGCAGCAAAAGTAAAAGTTTCTGTTAATTAGGAAATGATTGCGCAATAAGAAGGAGGAAAACAGTGAACAGCGAATTAGTGTTGGTTCTTGATTTTGGCGGTCAGTACAATCAGTTGATTGCAAGACGTGTCAGAGAATGTAATGTATATGCAGAAGTGATTCCATACACAACAAGTCTGGAAGACATTAAAGCTAAAAATCCAAAGGGTATTATTTTTACCGGTGGTCCAAACAGTGTTTATAAGGAGGATTCACCGTCTTATGATAAATCAATTTTTGAAATTGGTGTGCCGATTCTCGGAATCTGTTACGGTTCACAGCTTATGGCGCATAAGCTGGGCGGTGAAGTCGCTACAGCACCTGTTAGTGAATACGGTAAGACAGAGGTTGAAGTGGATACAGCATCGCTGCTTTTTGAAGGTGTATCTGCAACAACAACAACATGGATGAGCCATACGGATTATATTGCAAAAGCACCGCAGGGCTTTAAGATTGTAGGCCATACAGGCAACTGTCCGGTTGCGGCGATGGAAAATGCAGAAAAAAAGTTATATGCGGTACAGTTCCACCCGGAAGTAATGCACTCTGTAGAAGGTCAGAAGATGTTGCACAATTTCTTATTTAATGTATGTAAATGTACCGGTGACTGGAAAATGGATTCTTTCGTTGAAACAACGATTGCACAGATTCGTGAAAAAGTAGGCAGCGGCAAAGTCCTTTGTGCGTTGTCAGGCGGCGTGGATTCTTCCGTTGCAGCCGTTATGCTTGCAAAAGCAGTTGGCAAGCAGTTGACCTGCGTATTCGTAGACCACGGTCTGTTACGTAAAAATGAAGGCGATGAAGTAGAAGCAGTATTCGGTCCAGATGGTCCATACGATTTGAATTTCATCAGGGTCAATGCACAGGAACGTTTCTACAGCAAGCTTGCAGGTGTTACAGAACCGGAAGCAAAGAGAAAGATTATCGGAGAAGAATTTATCCGTGTATTTGAAGAAGAAGCAAAGAAAATCGGTGCGGTGGATTACCTTGTACAGGGAACGATTTATCCGGACGTTATTGAATCCGGTCTTGGAAAATCTGCAACGATTAAGTCCCATCACAATGTAGGCGGACTTCCTGATTATGTGGATTTTAAGGAAATCATTGAACCGCTTCGTATGCTGTTTAAGGACGAAGTAAGAAAAGCCGGACTGGAGTTAGGAATCCCGGAATATCTGGTATACCGCCAGCCGTTCCCGGGACCGGGACTTGGTATCCGTATTATCGGAGAAGTAACGGCAGATAAGGTTCGTATCGTTCAAGATGCGGATTACATTTACCGTGAAGAAATTGCTAAGGCAGGAGTAGAAGGTCTTGGACAGTATTTTGCCGCACTGACGAATATGCGCAGTGTCGGTGTTATGGGCGATGAGCGTACTTATGATTATGCCGTTGCACTCCGCGCCGTATGCACAGCCGATTTCATGACTGCCGACTGCGCCCAGATTCCATGGGACGTTTTAAGCACAGTTGCAAACAGAATTGTCAACGAAGTCAAAGGGGTAAACAGAGTGCTGTACGACTGCACGAGCAAACCGCCGGCTACGATTGAGTTTGAATAGTAGCCACGAGTCTTGGAACCCGCTAAACAAGCGGATTCCAGGACTTTTTCTTTTGCTCTGCTACTATTTTGCTACTAATAGCAACTACTCTATATCACATCGTTTTTGTGGCAAATTAGTGTAGGTTTGTGTTAAATTATCTTTCTTTGAGGCATCTGTATGATTTTGGCAGATGTCTTTTTCTGTTAATGGTGCTGGACCATATGGAAGATTTACTGCTATAGCATTTGTTGTGGAAGTATCGGTATCAGATACTTTTGTATGGTTGTAAGGTATTCCGGCTGCTTCAAGTAATGGATTTCCATCTGTTGGTTCTGGTGTTGGTGTAACACTTGCAGCGGCAAGCTGTTCCAGATTGTTCACAAGCTCCTGTTGTTTATGTGGAAACAGATGGGAGTATGTGTTCAGCGTTGTGGATACTTTCTCGTGTCCAAGCCTGTCTGCGAGGATTAATGCATCACAGCCCTGATTAATAAGTAATCTGGCGTGCGAATGCCTGATATCGTGGATTCGTATCTTTTTCACACCTGTGTTTTTGCAGCCCCTTATCATTTCGTGAGAGAGATATGATTTTGTTATAGGGAAAAGTCTTTCATCAGGAGTAATCATATATCTGGTTGAGATAAATTCCCTTAGCTCATCACAGAGAAAGTCTGGAATCGGAACCTTTCGTTTACTCTTTCTCGTTTTGGGAGTTGTGATGACATCCTTGCCCTGAAGCCTCTGGTATATAGTGGCTCAGTTGTCAAGACAAAAATCTAAGATTTTTATAATGAACTGATATTGTGGATAAGTTACAAGGAACATGGGGAGGATAGTGGAACTCTCCCCTGAACCATTCTATGCTAAGTTACATATGGTAACAGCATTGCCGGATAATAGCATTCAGCCGGTGTCTGATGGTCCAGTGCGGAGTGACACCGCTCAAAGTTGTAGATGTGAATATACTGTCCAATGGCAGCTCTGGCTTCTTTGATGTTATTGTATTGTGTCAGATATGCTTCTTCATACTTGAAGCTACAAAACCAGCGCTCAATCATGATATTGTCCGCCCAGCAGCTTTTTCTATCCATGTTTTGGCGGATGCCGTTTTCTTTTACGAAATCAATGTATTGCTGACTTGTAAACTGACATCCTTGGTCAGAATTTAGTATCTGTGTTTTTGCCACCTTAAATGCTTTTTTCAAAGCATTGATGACCGTTCTGGTATCAAGCGTATCATCAACTTCCCAGCCGACAATACAGCGGCTGTGCCAGTCAATAACAGCTGTCAGATATAAAAAGCCACGCTTGATCGGAATATATGTAATATCAATAGACCATGCCTGATTTGGCTTGTCTATGACGGCATTTCTAAGGAGATAAGGACATACCTTAGCCTGTTGCATCCGTTTGGAAAGATTCATCTTCGGATAGATTGGATAAATATCCATTTCATTCATGTAATGTCTGGTTTTGCGTTGACCGACATGATAACCACGTGCTTTCAGCTGTGCGGACATCTGTCTTGCACCCCATGCCGGGTTATCGGTATGAAGATAATCAATAATCTCTTTGCAGGCAAGTTCGCCTTCTGATACAGGGGTTCCCTTGTAGTAAATGCTTGTACGGTTGATATTAAGCAGCTTTGCTCCGACAGAAACGGGTAATTCCTTAGTCGTCAAAAGGTTTTGGACTAAATTTACTCTCGTAGTCAGGTCCACAAATTTCTTCAGATTTTTTTTGAGCCAGTCAACCTGCATGGTTAACTGACCGACCTTTTTGGCATACTCCGATTTTTCCTTGCGTTCTTCGGCAAGCTTTTCTTTAAGGTTTTCCTCATGTTTGTCGTCAAATACGATTGACGCATTGTCGAGGAATTCGTTATTCCAATTTCGGAGCAGATTTGGCTGAATATTATTTTCAACTGCCAGGGTATTGAGATCCTTCCTACCCTTTAACAGTTCGATAACAAGGTCTGATTTGAATTTTGCACTAAAATTTCTTCTTTGTCTGGACATGATTTTGAATCCTCTTTTCATACTGATTGTAGTATATCAGATTCATTAAAATCTGTCCGAAAAAGTGTCTTGATTTATGAGACCATTATATCTTTTGGTGATTATGAAGAATGTATGTTTGATGAAGTTGTATCTGATAAAAGATGTAAAATGCTTGATAATATCACAGATAAAGCTTTAATGCTGGTGTCATATGCAATCATGAGGAATAAGAGGGCTGGATATCAGGGAAATATCCTATATAGTAAGTGGGCATAGAGGACATTGTGAGAATGAATAAGTATTGAGATGGCGATGGTAACACGTTGAAAATGTTTGGATTAACACTTTAAAAATATTAAATAATAAGTAGATCAATAAATTTAATATACACAATAGGAAATAATACACACATCGTATGTTGAGGTTTACAAAATAATACAAAAACGTATATTTCAATACATTATATGTTGGGGTTTAAATATAATAATATCACATTTAAGTATGTAGCTAATATTATATACGAGTTTATCATTAATTAACAACAAGAATTTAAAATTTTTAAAAGTTTTTTGAAAACATATTGCAATTTTATTTATAAAGCAGTAGTATAATTAATACAAAAACGTATTGAAACGAAAAGAGGTGAAACAATGAACATCAAGGTATATGAATTAAAAATTAAATTATATACTCTTAAAGATATACCAGTTGACGATATGTTATCAATAGAATCAGATTACATAGATTCAGCACTGGCATTGAGTGATGAGTGGCTGACATACCACGAGAACACAGGGTATAAGATGTATACTTACAATGGCTTATATCCTCTTGAGCGTTCTGGTATATATAAGAAAGACAGCATATACACGATGACAATAAGAACAGTTAAATATGAACTGGCATCTTATATGTCCAAGGTGCTTGCTAATCATTATACAGAAACATTAAAAGGTTTGATAGTTGAGAAAAGAATTATCCCAAAGAGATTTATTGAGGAGATATATACCCTGACACCGGTGATCCAGAAGAATGATACTGGCTACTGGAAGGATAATTACTCAGTAGAGCAGTATGAGCAGAGACTTTTTATAAATGCTGTTAAAAAATATAATGCATTTACTAATAGTAAGCTAGATGAAGATTTTGATTTATATACATCAATACAGTTCCTTAATAAGAAGCCGGTGAAGTTTAGGTATAAAGGCATTACACTTCTTGGTGATAAGTTTGACCTTAAGATAGCCGATAATAAAAAGGCTCAGGAATTAGCATATTTTCTGATTGGAACAGGGATTTGCGAAATGAATTCCAGAGGAGCTGGATATTGTAATTATAAATATATATAATTGCGTATCATTTATAGTTGTATATTTATATTACAAAATATTAAGATGATGGAGGTGGATATGTTTGTTAAAAGATTGCATTGAAATATTTGCCAGGGAGCTTGAAAAAACCGAAAAGCAATTTGGAAATCGGGAAAAATTTATATTAGATAGCTATATTCCGGCAGATGGTGATTATATTGTTGTGCAGAAGGATGGAACGTTAAAGAGCAGGTCATTTAAGCTTGATAAGAAGACAAGAACATTAAACGGTATGATAAGCGGTAGTCAATTAGATGATGACATTAAGTTTTATGATTACCATAGCAGACTGGTAAGTATGGACAAACCACAGGATCCGAAAAAAGTAATACATTCCAATAGTTATTTGTCGTTCTGGGTGAAGCAGGATAGTCTGGATAATGGAAAGCTTGATATGCAGGCGATTGACAGATATTATGATGTATTAAAAAATCCAAGAGCAAAGTACAAAAATGTTCAGGATGCGAAAATGTATGATTATATAGCTGAAAAGGTAGGCGATGTTAATCAGGAAAAGCTGGAATATTCAAGAAACTGGATAAAACAGAATATATTTAAGCTTAAAGATATGGGGATAGAGTTAACAGGTAAGAAATATCTTAAGATATTTTTTGAAGATGATAAAGAACTGTATGTTAGGGAAGAACAACGTTATCTGATGACTAAAATTTATAATAAGAATGATTACAATATCGAGATTGATGGGCAGATACTAGGTCTTCCTAATGATAATCTTGCATTGAACTCAAAGAAACCATATATGGAACACAAGACACGAAAGAAAACAGTTCCATACTTGCTGTCTCCCCAAAGTGCAGCTGTTCAGAGAATGTTTTTTGATTATCTTATGAACGAAGCTAATAAAGGTAATACAAATTTGTTTTTTGATAATTCAGTTCTTCATAGCAAGTATAACAAAAGTGGAATTACAGCTTTGAAAAATGGAGAATTTATTGAAGGGGATTTCTCAGGGTACTTTTTACAAATTCAAAAAGGTAAGGAAATAGCGATAGAACATCAGGATACTATAGCTGATTATAAGTATAATCTTTATAAACCATTTGTATATTCTAATGTTTTGGAAGATGATGTTACAGATGAACAATATAGGAAATATGGTAATAAGAAAGAATTACTTGCTGTAATTAATGAAGTATTATTTTCTAAGTGGTTGTCGGGCAATTTCTTTTCGGATGAAGAGCAAATTAAAAAAATAAATATAGATAGTATTTTAAAGAAAAATATATTTTTATCAAGGAATGCTATATTTGCGTGGCTTTATAAGGGTCAGAGTAAGGATATACAAAGAGTTCTACATTTAGTAAGTATGAATATTATTAAGAGTTCAATTACTAATGGTTATATGGGAAAAGCGGTTAAGCAGTTTAATCTGATGAAATCATTAGATATGTATTTGGGAGGGAATGATATGAAAGACAGATATATTGATATAAGAAATAGTCTTAGTAGAAAGATTAATGCGGATGAATATAGTCAGATAGAAAGTGAAAGCGAATATTATTATGCTGTTGGTCAGCTCGTAAGGTATTATATTTCATTAAGTAAAGCAAAAGATAAAAATCATTCGTTAGCCAATCCATTTTTTAATGCTTCCAATGATAGTGTAATAAAAAATAGACTGGAACAGTTTTTTAAAAAATATAATTATGCAATAAAAGATAATTATAAAAGATTTGATAAGCTGTATACAATGATTATTTCTGCTGTACCAGATGGAAAAGTTAGAAGTGAAGATATAATAGCGGGATATATAAGTAATAATCTTATATACGAGTCAAAGAAGTCAGAAGAGAACAATTAGTGTGAAAAATATATTTTTCATACGCAGAATTTGTGCCTTAGTGCACTTGGCACAAATTTGTTATGTATAAAAAATGCGCATAGAAAAGAGGATTAATATGGATAAGAGAGTATATGGAGTTATAGGAATTTCTTCAATTATGGCTAATTGGAATGCAGATTTTACAGGCTATCCAAAGAGTATGCAGAATGGAGATGTGTACGGAAGTGATAAAGCTTTAAAGTATCCTATGAAGAAAATGTGGAACGATGAGGGAAAGAAAGTATTATATATTAAGTCTATGAAATTTTCCAAGGATGGAGCACTTGTACCAAATTCATTAAAAGAGCGTTATGAAGAATTATTTAATGTTGAAGATTTGAAAGAGTGTAATAATTCTAAAGAAGTTCTTACCAATCTTATGTCTGCTGTAGATGTTAAGAATTTTGGAGCAACATTTGCGGAAGCAAAGAATAACTTTTCGATAACAGGAGCAGTTCAGTTTGGACAAGGCTTTAATAAATATAAGGAAACAAATGCAGAAGAACAGCAGATACTTTCTCCATTCAGAGATGCAAGTAAAGACAGCGAGAAAAATGAAGAGGCAAAGAATTCAACATTAGGAACAAAAATTACAAGCGATGAAGCACATTATTTTTATCCATTTGTAATTAACTCACTTGCATATAAGGAACTGGTAAGTCTTGGAGTTACAGACGGATATACAGAGGAAGATTATAAGAACTTTAAAAGAACTGCTTTAGTAAGTGCAACAGCTTATGCAACTAATGCTAAAGAAGGCTGCGAGAATGAATTTGCAATATTTGTAGAGACAGAGATAGATACATATCTTCCTAACTTATCTGAGTACATAAGCTTTGAAAAAGGTGATAAACTTAATACAATAGATATAAGTGGAATTGCAGAAATACTTAATAATATCGGAGATAGAATAAAGGACGTTGAAGTTTACTTTAATCCACATACAACTAAGATTGTATCTGGAATTAAAGGGGAGAAGCTTTATGATATTATTACACAAAAAGAGGTGTAATGTATGGAGGCTGTTAAATTTACATTAAGTGGCAGAAATGCCTTTTTTAAGAAACCGGAAGTTAATGCCTATTATTATTTTACATATAGCCATATACATAAGGTTGCTTTGTTAGGAATATTTGGTGCAATATTAGGGTATGGTGGATACGCACAGAAAGAATGGAAAAAGAAAAAGAAGGGGCAGCCTATAGAAATTGATTATCCTGAATTCTATGAAAAATTAAGCCATATAAAAGTGTCAGTTGTGCCTAAAAATGAACGTGGATATATACCTAAGAAAGTCCAGATATTTAATAATTCAGTAGGTTATGCAAGTGCTGAACAGGGCGGTAATCTTATTATAAAAGAGCAATGGTTAGAAAATCCAGTGTGGGATATATATGTACTGATTGATTGTGAAGAAGCCGAGAAACTGGCTGACTTTTTACAACAGGGAAAGTGCATTTATTTTCCTTATCTTGGTAAAAACGATCATCCAGCAGATATTACAAATGTAGAAAAAGTTGTTGTTGAGGAAACCATATTAAAAGAAACAGTTATATCTAGTATGTTTTTAAAGGAAACGGGCAGTTTAATTATGCCTGATGATGAAGATGATATAGAAGTGTTTAAATATGCTGAAAAATTGCCAGTTGCTCTTGATGGATACACTAACTTATATGAATATGCAGATATTTGTTATACTAATATGTTAGTGGATATAAATGATGATAAGTTATATAAGCTTTATAAAACAGAAGGTAAGGTTTTGGAGTTTTACTAATAATTATATTAATGATGTCACATCAGGCAATGGGAATTTATTGTAAGTTCATTTTGTCTGATGTGGCATTTTTAATTAATTATGTAAGTGAGAGAAAGGGGAAACATAGATAAGTATGAGTAAAGAATGTGACGGGAAAATGTTGTTTAATATAAAAAGTTTAATGCTGCCGTTAGACAGTATTACAGAATTTGGTAATGAATGTTATGCACATCTATCAGAAGATGGAAAACAAAAAGAAACTTTAATAGAGCATACAGAGCGTTGTCAGAAGTATTGGTTTAATATTGTTGAAGCTAAACATATTGAAACAGTATTTATAAAGTTTGAGCAGTTGTATCTGGGTGATATTACCAATGAAGCCAGACATATATTTAAGTTGATGTCGGTTAATGTTGTAACTTTACACGATGTTGGAAAGATAAATCCTTTATTTCAGAAGCTGAAAATGAAGAATAACTGGAAAACGGAATATGCACCTGAAAGTATATCGAGCAGACATTCTATTGTATCGGCAATTTTTTATCTTGATTATTTTCTGGGTATTATCAATACAGCCAAGGCTGATGGTAGAATTAACAGGGATGAGACTGATGTGCTGAAAGACTTTGCATATATCTATTCTTATATTATTTCAAGGCATCATAGTGATATGAATAGTTTGGAATATTTTTTTGATGGATTAACCGGTAAAAATAAGCAAAATGATAATTCAGGAAAAGATGCATATGAATGGTGTGAAATGTTTAAACAGGAGTTATACAAAGAACCGGTTGCAAAGCTTAGAAAACGTGATGAATGGCTTAATAGAATGGTATGTCAAAGTAATGAAAAGAATATTTATTTGTATGCATGGACAAGGCTTTTATATTCTTTATTAGTGGCAGCAGATTATTATGCAACATCAGAATTTATGAATGGATATGAAAATAATGATTATGGAAATGTTAATAATATTGATAACATAATAAATGAATATGAAAATAACGATGTACAGAAAAGCATACATAGTTATGAGAAAAATATTAAAAGATTGGATGAAGAGCAGTTTGCTAAAGTAAATAAAGACACTGTTCTTGGAAATATTAAGGGAATAAATGTACTGCGGACAGAAATGTTTCTTGAAACAGAATATAATTTGAAAAACAATATAGATAGTAAAATATTTTACCTTGAAGCTCCAACTGGAAGTGGAAAGAGTAATACCGCATTTAATTTAAGTTTTCAATTATTGAAAAAATCAGACTATTGCAAAAAGATTTTTTATGTATATCCATTTAATACTTTAGTTGAACAGAATATGAATTCTATGGAGAAGATATTTGGACAAAATGAGGATATTATGTCAAATATAGCTGTAGTAAACTCAATTACTCCATATAAAGTAAAGAATAATTCAAATATAAATCGATATAAGGATGAGAAATATGCCATAGCAGATTATCAAAAAATATTATTGGATAGACAATTTTTAAATTATCCTATAGTGCTATCAACTCATATTACTTTATTTGATACAATGTTTGGCAGGTCTAAAGATAGTACATTTGGATTTCATCAGTTATGTCATTCAGTTATTGTTTTAGATGAAATTCAAAGTTACAACAATAACAAATGGGGAGCAATGATAAATTTTCTAAAGGCATATGCACAGCTATTAGATATAAAAATAATTATAATGTCAGCAACTCTGCCTAATCTTGAATTACTTACCAATAATAATGCCAAAGCTGTCAGATTGATAAATAACAGAGAAAAATATTTTA
>ERZ791737.280-NODE-280-length-54099-cov-21.909296_pt1 | contig 54099 bp, 36 predicted proteins | sample MGYA00510042_ERZ791737 | MGnify/ENA primary metagenome ERZ791737 (study PRJEB30046, sample SAMN00791965) | human gut metagenome | study: EMG produced TPA metagenomics assembly of the A metagenome-wide association study of gut microbiota in type 2... | reverse complement strand
AGTGACTGGGTGAAGCAGATACAGCAGCATTCGTCATCCGATTCGGATGCGTGGAAAAAAGAAAAGACTCCCTTTATCAAACGTTTACCGATAATCATTCAAGAGGCATGGGGTATCGTTAAAGGGGTACTTTTGTATATCATTATAGGTATCGGTATAGGGGCATTCATGCATGGTTATGTACCGGAAGGATTTTTCGAGCAATATATGTCTAAGAATAATTGGTTTGCTGTTCCTCTTTCCGTTGTTTTAGCTGTACCAATGTATGCCAATGCTGCCGGAATAGTTCCCATTATTGAAGTATTTGTGGCAAAAGGTATTCCTATTGGAACGGCCATTGCCTTCATGATGGCAGTTGTGGGTTTATCATTGCCCGAAGCTACATTGCTGAAGAAAGTAATGACCTGGAAGTTGATTGGAATTTTCTTCGGCTTGATAACGCTATTTATCATCATATTAGGTTACTTGTATAATGTTATCTTGTGATAAATATAGATAGAGCAGCAGAATTTGTCAGTATAAGTCAAATCAATCTGTAATAATGGTAAAAGTAACCGTAATATATCTATCAGCCATCCCGCCGACGTCCTGGAAAAACACAAAATCGTGTGTGACGCTTACGAATATATCGTCGGACTCGTCAAATACCTGAACGGGACGCGCGAGGGCAACGATACCCGTCTGCGCGAGACCGACGCCAAACTGGACGCTGTTATCAAAAGGCTGGAGATTCGGATGAAGACAGCCGGGGAACCGGCATTCCCGGTCCGTCCCAAGCGGCTCAAGGATGTCCCGGCATTCGTATTCAAAAACGTGTCGTTATACTGCTGCGGCGGGCGTACCGTTTTCTATTCTCCATAACATCCTGTAAATAGAATGCTTTTGCATCGGAGAGCAACTCAAATAATTCTTCTGCTACATCCTATTCCGTAACAAAATGCCGCAAATGTTGCTTCCCTTCAAAAAAAGAGAAGACTTTTTGATTTGTTCTTTCATGTAAATTTACTTGTTATGAATTTATATTTATCTATTTCAGTCGTTTCAGCAGCCACGCGATATTCTGTCCGAGATTCTTCATGTTGGCGACGCCTTCTTCGTCTTTCATGACTTCGCCGGGCAGACGTCCGTAAGCGATGTTCCAATAGGTGGAACCCGCAACATACATTTCTTTGTTGAGAAAGAAATGGTTGATGGTGTCGATGGTATTCATGGCTCCGGCTCTTCGGGCAACGGCTACCGCACCGCCTATTTTGTGCCGGAACATTCCCGGATTGGTATCGTTGACCACGCTGGCACGCTCGATGACTGCTTTTAACGTAGATGAAACGTCTGCCGAATAGCTCGAAGAACCGAGGATGATGGCATCTGCTTCGGTCATTTTCTTATAAAGCTCCTGAAAAATATCATTGCCGAACACACAATTTTTCTTTCCGGCACACCCGAAACAGGCTTTGCAGGGGCTTATCGTATGCCCTGCCAACTGTATGTGTTCCGTCTCGTAACCTTCCTTTTCCAGCTCGCCCAATACAAGATTCAGCATATCCGCCGTATTGCTATCCTTGCGTGAACTGCCATTGATTGCCAATACTTTCATTTTTCCGCGCCATCGAGAGGTCGAATACCCCTGCATTCATATCATTATTAAAATTCAGATTCATACTTTCAATCCAATTTGTAATTGTTTCTTCTGATTCGTTTCCGCTGAATCGCCGCCCTTGTTTCCATTCGGCTCCGGTCGCCAGACGATGCAGGTCGGTATCGCTCGATCCGATGCCGCTGGAGTGCGAAGTGCAAAACGGAATGATGGTCTTGCCCGTGAGATCATGGCTTTCGAGGAAGGTGAAAATGACTTTCGGAGCTTTGCCCCACCAGATGGGATAACCGATGAAAATCACATCGTAGCCGGCAAGGTTCTCGCATTTGCCCTTGATGGCAGGGCGTGCCGACGGGTCGTTTTGCTCTCGGTTGGCACGGGATGATGAATTGTTGTAATTCAAGTCCTCGGACGTGTAAGCCACTTCGGGCACGATGCGCCAAGTCGCTGCATCTGTAGCCTCGACAATCCGGTCGGCAATGCCTTTGGTCGCGTTCGTGCAGGAGAAATAGACCACCAATGCCTGTCCACCCGTAGGTTGCGGATCAGGGTTTGGATCGGGCTTCGGCTCCGGGTCGGGCGTGGGCGTAGGTTCTTCAGTCTTTACAGGTTCATCTGTAGGGCTGCAAGCATTGGTTGTCAATAGCAGCCCCGGTAAGAATATAGATAATAACCACATCTTCATTGTCTTGTTGTTATTTGAGATTGTTTTGAAAAAATGCTTCCATTTTGTCGAATGGAATGACGGCCAAATTGTCGTAAAGGTCAGTATGGCTTGCACCTGGAATAATCATCAGCTCCTTGTTGTCACCTTTCAACTTCTTGAACGCATCTTCGCCGAAGTAACGGGAGTGTGCCTTTTCGCCGTGAATGACAAGTACGGCATTTTCTATTTCGTCCGCACGGCTCATAAGCGGGAAATTGATAAACGGAATGGCCTCCGTTGCATTTCGTCCCTGATTGGAGTTTAGTGAGCGGGGATGATAGCCGCGCGAAGTCTTGTAATAGGCGTGGTAGTCCTTGAAGAACTGCGGAGCATCGGCAGGCAATTCATCGGGAACGCCACCACCCGGTTTCGGAGAACCGTTGCGGAAATCCTCGGTACGTTGTGTGGCAAGTGATTTACGGAGCGCATTGCGTGCTTCAGCATTGTCGTTCGCATCGAAATAACCGTTGGCATTTACGCGGCTCATGTCATACATCGTGGAGGCAACAGCCGCTTTGATACGCGGGTCGGCTGCCGCGGCATTGATGGCCAATCCACCCCAGCCGCAAATACCGATAATGCCGATCCGTTCTGAATCGACTTTGTCGTTGGTAGCAAGGAAATCGACCGCCGCCGAAAAATCCTCGGTATTGATGTCGGGTGATACCACGTAACGGGGTTCGCCGCCACTCTCTCCGGTGTAGGAAGGGTCAAAAGCGATAGTCAGAAAACCGCGCTCGGCCATTGTCTGTGCATAAAGCCCGGCGGCCTGCTCCTTGACAGCTCCGAAGGGGCCGCAGACGGCGATAGCGGGCAGTTTGCCGGTTGTATTCTTCGGTATATACATATCAGCCGCCAGCGTGATGCCATAACGGTTGGTAAATGTTACTTTACTGTGGTTTACTTTGTCGCTTTTGGGAAACGTCTTGTCCCACTCGTCGGTTAAATTCAGATTTTCCATATTCTTTTCGTTATTCAAATTATTTGTTCTTTTGCAAGCCGTTCCTGTGATAATCATAACACATATCACGAAGAACGCGGTTAATTTTCTATTCATAATCTGTAGTGTTTATTCTTCTTAATGTTTTTGCAGGCACACCTGCGACAATGGTATTGTCGGGCACATCTTTCGTTACTACAGCACCTGCTGCAATGATAGCGTTTTCGCCGACAGTAACTCCCGGCAGAATAATTGCACCTGCGCCAATCCATGCCTTGCGGCGGATAACCACTGGCTCGGTTTGCAGCGTATGGCGGATTTCGGGCTGTTCGGGATGTGCTTCCGTGAGGATTTTGGATTCTGGCCCGATGAATACACCGTCTTCGAGCGTGATGCCGCCTTGGTCCAGAAATGTGCAGCCGAAGTTGATGAATACCTCTTTGCCTACGCGTGTCGTTTTCCCGAAAGCCGTATAGAACGGCGGGAACATACGCACGGAGGCATCCAACGGCTGTCCCCAGATGCGTTCGAGCAATGCTCGCACTTCATCCGGCGAATGATAACCCGTGTTTAGTTCAGCAATGAGTCTTCGTGTGTTCTCTATCTCTTCGCACAAACGGGGAAAGTAGGAGTCTGTTTCCGAAATCCGCTTTCCGCTCCGCATTCTTTCTATAATGTCGTTGTTCATCGTCATGCCTCCTATTTAATCGTACTCATGTCGATTACATAGCGGAACTTGACTTTCCCGTCCTGAACATTGCGATATGCCTTGTCTATTTCGGAGGCATCGGCTTTGATGATTTCCACTTCGGGATAGATATTATGCTCCACCGAATAATCGAGCATCTCCTGCGTTTCTTTGATTCCGCCAATCAGCGAACCATAAACTTTGCGGTTGGCGGCTCCACCCATAGCTAAATCCGCTGCATTGATCATTGCAGTTTCCGGCAGTCCGACTATTGTCATTTCGCCTTTCCCGTATTTCAGCATTCGGGCATAAACAAGCGGACTGTATTCGGAAGGAATCGTGCTGATGATAAAATCGAAAGCGTTGCTGTGCCCTTTCATTTCTTCCGCTTTATTCACGTTCACGTAATGTTTCGCACCCATGCGGAAAGCATCGGCACGCTTCTCGTCGGTGATGTCGAAAACGGTAACATCTGCACCGAGAGCGACCAAATACTGCACGGCCATGTGTCCCAGACCGCCATACCCGGCAACCGCTACCTTATCGCCTTTCTTGACATTGCTGAAATGGATAGGCGACCAAGTCGTTACACCTGCACATAAAAGCGGAGCGACTCGCTTCAAGTCAGCGTTTGCAGGTATCTTGATAGCAAAGTCCTCGCTTACCACAATATTGTCGGAATAGCCGCCCATTGTCGGTTCATTGTCGTGGTAACGGTCAATGCTGTTGTAGGTGAATGTTGTACCATTCTCGCAAAACTGTTCTTTGTCCATCTCGCAGAACGTGCAATGTCCACAAGCATTTACCATGCAGCCCACACCGGCATAATCACCCGCCTTGAACTTCGTTACATTTTTGCCTACCTTCACCACCCGTCCGGCAATTTCATGTCCCGGCACCATCGGATATATGCCGTTAATCCCGTGTGCCGTATGTTCGTCCCATGCGGCGTGCAAGTCGCTGTGGCAAATGCCCGCATAAAGCGTTTCGATTAAAATGTCGTTATCGCCGATAGCATGACGGGTAAATTCGTAAGGATGGAAGGTGCCCGTAGCTGAAAAAACGGCAAATCCTTTTGCAGGAACACGTTCGGCTTGGTTTTGTGCGACGGCCGAAGCAAAGAAAGCCAAGGTCGTCATGGTTGTAATTACTATCCGTTTCATAAATTACTGATTTTGAATTGCTATTTTTTGTACGATGCAAAATTAGGACGTTCTGTCATGTGACACGGTACCTTTCTTACGGACAGAAGTACCCCGATTACGGTTTTTGTTGTAAGTGTTTCGATATGATAATCAATAAAGTACCCCGATTACGGATAAAAGTACCCTAATTACGTGTTTTATGATACGGGACTTTCATTATCGGGGAAAATATATTTCCTTTGTATTGTAATAAGGATATATACGTTATTGAAAGAAAAGCATTTGAATTATGGATCATACTGCGGATATAATAAAGGCGGACACTATTGAACAATATAATCGGTTTTTCGGGTTCGAGACGCGCCATCCGTTGGTTGGCATCGTGCATTTCGACGGCTCCGTGCCGCAACCGACACATCGGATGACATTGGGGTTTTATGCGTTGTTTCTCAAAAAAACAACCGGGTGCATTATCAACTATGGAAAAACGGTCTATGATTTCGATGACGAAACTGTCGTAAGTTTTGCTCCGGGGCAGACGGTAGGCATTCACCGATTGGAAGACGGCCCCGCACCGGAAGCCGTCGGATTGTTGTTCCATCCTGATTTCCTGCACCGTACTTCGCTGGGGCAGAAGATGAAGCAATATTCCTTTTTCTCCTACGCTTCCAACGAGGCATTGCATCTTTCAACAGAGGAACGCATCATCCTGCAAGATTATATGGAGAAGATTGTACGCGAATTGCAGCATCCCATCGACAAGTTCTCCAAGTCGCTGATCGTTTCCAACATCGAAGTGTTGCTTAATTACTGTATGCGTTTCTACGAACGGCAGTTCATCACGCGCGAGGACATGAATCACGATGCGTTGGCACGTTTCGAGAGACTGTTAGATGATTACCTCTATTCAGGAACAGCAGCGAGTATAGGAATTCCCACCGTGAAATATTTTGCGGACAAAATTTGTCTTTCGCCTAACTATTTCGGGGATCTGGTAAAGCAGGAAACAGGAAAGACGGCGCAAGAGTATATCCAACTGAAGATGATTGCCATCGCTAAAGAGCGGATGCTCGATCCGGCAGGTACGATTAAGCAGATTGCCGAATCGCTGGGCTTCCAACATCCGCAGCATTTTCTACGTTTTTTCAAAAGGCAAGTAGGATGTACACCTAAAGAGTATCGGACACAAAATATAGGGATTTCGTAATAAAAGTATCCCTCCTTTGAGGAGATTCGCTTATATATCGCATCAATGAATGTAGGGTACAGTCTGCCAGGAAGGATAAAGGTATGCCATTTCATCCTTGTGCCTCGGTTGGCTTTATTGAACATGATGGATTTGCACGTGTCATAGATGAAAGAATCGTAACCGAGATGATTAGCTGTTATTCCAATGTTACCGATCAGGGATGTGCCTGTTGCTGGAAATTTGCATTAAGATAGTCATAGCCTTAGTTCTGTGCCAGCCGATAATCACCGGGGGCTATTCCTGTTATCTTCTTGAAGATACGGCTGAAATATTGCACATTGGGATAGCCCAACTTTCTTGCTACTGCACCGACTGTATTGCCTTGTTCCAATAGCATCGTTTTGGAGGCTTCCAATCGTTTGAACTGGAAGTACTCATGGATACTTTGTCCCGTCTCGAAGTATAATAAATCACTGAAATAGTGGGAGGACAGATGGAGTTTGCCGGCGCAGTATTCAGTCGAAGGTAGCACTCCCTGCTTCAACTTCCCGGATTGGATGTACTCATCCAGCAGTATGTTAGTCTGGCGGACGATGGACTTATTGGCCTCACAGCGTGTAATGAACTGACGTTCGTAGAAACGGGTGCAATAATCAAGCAAGAGCTCGATATGTCTTGAAATCAGTGTTTTGCTATGGCAGTCTATGGCGTGTTCCAGTTCATCCCCGATATTGTGCAGACAGTCTATGATTTTACTTTTCTCACGCAAGGACAAGTGCAGAGCTTCATCCGGTTTGTAGAAGAAGAATGTATACTCATCAATATGTCCACCCAGTGAAGTGCAGCAGAGCAAGTCCGGATGAAATGCAAGCAGCCAACCTTTCCGACGGAGCAATTCACTATGGTCTATTTGGATGGACTCGCCCGGGGTTAGGAACAAGAGCGATGCATTGGAGTAATCGTAATACTTGCGGCCATACAGGAAGTCTTCCACATCCCCTTCGAGCATGATGACAGTGTAGAAATCGAACTTAATGGTACATTGTTCCAGATTGGCTTGCGACAAGTCAATGACACTGACAAGAGGATGAAGTGTTCTGTAGCCCAGACAGCAATTACACTCATGTACTGTCTCTATGTTCAATAGGTTCTCTTTCATATCATACATTCATCTTCTTGTACTCATTGGGCGAACAACCCACCGTCTTCTTAAACAGACGCGAGAAATGCTGTGCATACTGGAATCCCAGTCCATAGGCTATTTCGGAAACAGTCTGGTTGGTATTTACAATCCGGTCCTTGGCAAGGCTGATAAGCTTGGATAATATATACTGCTGTGCTGTCTGTCCGGTTTCCTTTTTAATGAGGTCACCGAAGTAGTTGGGAGATAGAAAGACCTTGTCCGCAAAGTATTTGACGGTGGGATAACCTTTGTCCTCTGCATTCTCACCTTGAAAATAATCGTCCAGCAGGTTCTCGAACTGCACAAGAATGTCTTTGTTTACCTTACTGCGGGTATTGAACTGCCGTTCGTAGAAGCGCATACAATAATCAAGTAACAGCTCAATGTTCTTGGCTATCAATGTTTTGCTGTGCTTGTCTATGGCATGGCTCAGTTCTATGCGGACTTTATCGAGGCAGTCGATGATGATTTGTCTTTCCTCTTCGGAGACGTGGAGCGCCTCATTCACTTCATAAGAAAAGAAAGAGTACTGCTTGATGTGCTCTCCCAGCGATGTGCCCCGTATCAGATCGGGATGGAAAACAATACCTATTGAAGAGGGACGGGCGTCTTCCTTCAACTCAATCCCTATTACTTGCCCGGGGGCGAAACTGACAATTGTCCCTTCCTGATAATCGTATAGCTTCTTCCCATATTTCAGGTCACCACACCGTGTATGCTTCAGGAAAAGCGAATAAACGCCCATATTCATACGGACATGGTTGGGAAAGGTCGTTGCTTTGGTCAAGTCTACTACTCCAACCAGTGGGTGCATGGTTTCCAGTCCGTACAGCTTATTGTACTGGTCTATTGTGTCAATCTTTACTATTTCATCCATACTTATTGTGTGTTTAAATGATTTTGTTACAGCCTATATTATGCTTTTCAAACTGTAGCAAAGATAATGATAAAAGGTATACAATGCTAATGATTCTCATGTAAGTAATATATCTATACGCTTTAGAAGGCGGTCATGAGATACGTATGTAACAGGTCATGAGATACGTATGTCATGGGTAGTGACATACTGTATGTCATGGGTGGTGAGATACGTATGTCATGGCTGGTGACATAGGTATGTTACTACCGGCTATCTGCTGACCCCTTCTACAGATATCTACAGACGGGGATGGCACTTTTGAATTGACATCTTCAAGTATAAGAAACATGTTTTTATAGCATGCGAAAACTTTATACATTTATAGATGTAAACGTTATTTCAGTTTGTTGTATTCTTCATCCGTTACCTGCTCCAGCCATTCCGCACTTGCCCCTTCGGCAGGTACCCCGATGGCAATATGCTGAAACCAACTGTTGGCTGCGGCACCGTGCCAATGTTTCACTTCGGTAGGAATGTCCACTACATCACCGGGATGCAGTTCTTGTGCCTGTTTACCCCATTCCTGATACCAGCCTCTACCGCCTATACAGATAAGAATCTGCCCGCCACGGTGATGGATGTGCCAGTTATTACGGCAACGCGGTTCAAAGGTGACATTAGATACGGGCAGCCTGCCTTCACCATTTGCCAGTTCAGCCAGATAACTGTTTCCGATGAAATATTTGGCGTATGCCGCATTTGGTTCACCTTTCGGAAATATGCAGTTTTCTATGGGGGCGCCTTCTGCGAATGTCTCGCCATAAACTTCTGCGATAGCTTTCTTTGCGCGATAAGCTTCGGTCTCGCCTACTTTTTGCAGAAGTACGCCGGGAATAGAATGTATTTCCGCATCCGTCAGTCCCATGTTCTTTGCTCCACGCACGTGTGCTTTCAGTTGAGGCTCCACATCTTTGATGCCGGATAGGGCACTGACTGTTACCAGTTCACGTTCAGGGAACGTCAGGTTATTGCGTGCGAAGATATCGCCGAAGAGATGTGCTTTCAGGTAATAGTCGGTGGCAGGGGCGAAGGTATAGTCGAAAGCGCCGCCGCTGAGTCGAGTCTGCACGGCCGTACCTTCTTTCAAGGCATCGAAATCTTCGGGCAGGGCATCGGCGTCTTTACCTTCTTCGTCTATGATGCCTTTTGCCTTGCGTTCGGCCAGTACTTGCTGAAGTACCCCTAAACTATTGAGGCTACGGGGAAAGCCGGTATAAGCATAGAGTTGCGAGAGCATTTCTTTAATTTCATTGATTGTCAGACCTTCATCCAAGCCTGTATGGATGGCTGTGGAGAGATTCTCTAAATCACCTTTTGCCTCCAGGCATGTGATGGCAACGATGTGCTGTTGCCGTTGATTTAATACATTTTCCATATTCTGTTGTGCGTTAATGGGATGACAGGCGGCTACGGTTAATAATGCTGCTGCCATCAGTTTATTTATTGTTCTCATACAAATTGTTTTAAGTGCCGAGATACCTTAGTTACTGCGACAAAGATACGCCCGATTCGGTGAATGGCTTGTGTACGAATTACGGATTATTCTACCATTATTACTGTTTGGAGGTATCTGTCTCGCCAATAGTTTATCGAGAAAGAAATAAGTAGTATATCTGTAATTCGGGTACTATTATCCGTAATCCATCTACAAAGTATCTTCTTGTAACGACGTACTTTTGCAACATGAAGATTAACCAATTAAATAATATATAATTATGAGCAAGAAAGTACTTATACTATCATCCAGTCCGCGACGTGGAGGAAACTCCGATACACTTTGCGATGAATTTATGCGTGGAGCAGTTGAAACCGGAAATGAAGTGGAGAAGGTTTTTCTAAAGGACAAAACTGTCAACTATTGTACGGGATGCAGTGTATGCAGTCAATACAAGAAACCCTGTCCTCAAAAGGACGATGCTGCAGAAATTATCAGCAAGATGCTGGCTGCCGATGTCATTGTCCTCGGAACACCTGTTTATTTCTATGCGATGAGTGCACAACTGAAAACAATGCTCGACCGTTGTTGTGGTCCCTATGCGGAAATGGCAAACAAAGAATTCTATTTCCTTGCTGCTGCTGCCGAAGGAGAAGAGGGACGTCTCCTTTTGGAGCACGTCTTCGATAATCTGATGGGCTTCATTGATTGTCTGGAGAATCCGGTAGTCCGAGGAAAGGTACTTGCAACCGGAGTGTGGCACGCAGGTGAGATAAAAGGTAATCCTGCCTTGCAGGAAGCATACGAGATGGGAAAGCAAATATGATAGAAATCTCCCGCAAGTCTTTCCGTTAATCAAATAAAAACATAAAATTATGGATACAGTAAAATTGAGTAATGGCATCGAAATGCCGATATTGGGTTATGGTGTTTATCAGGTAACACCTGAAGAGTGTGAACGTTGCGTAGCAGATGCCTTGAGTGTGGGTTACCGTTCTATTGATACCGCACAGGCTTATTATAATGAGGAAGGTGTAGGCCGTGCCGTGAAGAAAAGTGGCATTGCCCGTGAGGATATTTTCATCACCACCAAAGTATGGATTTCCAATGCCGGTTATGAACGGGCAAAAGCATCCATCGATGAATCCTTGCGCAAACTGCAAAGCGACTATGTGGATTTACTGCTGATTCACCAGCCCTTCAACGACTACTACGGCACTTATCATGCCATGGAGGAAGCCTACAAGGCTGGCAAGGCACGTGCCATTGGTGTGAGCAATTTCTATCCCGACCGTTTTGTGGATTTGGCGGAGTGCTGTGAGATCAAACCGATGGTGAACCAAGTGGAAACACACGTATTCAACCAACAGGTAGAACCGCAGAAAATTATGGAACGTTACGGCACGCACATTATGTCGTGGGGACCGTTTGCCGAGGGACGAAATGATTTCTTTACGAATGCTACTCTGAAAACAATCGGTGAAAAATATGGCAAGTCGGTAGCGCAGACTGCATTACGTTTCCTTATCCAACGAGGCGTGATTGTTATTCCGAAGTCCACTCGCAAAGAACGAATGATTGAGAACTTCAATGTATTCGACTTTGCTTTGACGGATGAAGATATGCAGGGAATAGCCGGACTTGATCAGGGAAAAAGTCTGTTCTTCTCGCATTATGATCCGGAAATGGTGAAATGGTTGATTGGATTGTGAAACATCTGAAAACAAAGTACATGATGAATATTATAAAGACAATTATTGCAACCGCACTGTCAGCTATAGCCACTACAGCCGTTGCACAAGTAAGTAAAACAACAGAAGAGAATATGGAAAAGTTGGAATTGACACAGGAGTGGGACAAGACATTCCCGCAAAGCGACAAAGTGTCGCATAGTAAAGTAACCTTCCGCAACCGTTATGGCATCACGCTTGCCGCAGATATGTATGTTCCCAAGGATGCCGGAGGGAAACTTGCAGCCATTGCAGTGAGCGGTCCGTTCGGTGCCGTGAAAGAACAGTCGTCAGGACTTTATGCACAAACGCTTGCCGAACGCGGCTTCCTGACCATCGCTTTCGACCCCTCGTTTACCGGCGAGAGCGGAGGGCAGCCTCGCAACATAGCCTCGCCTGACCTCAACACGGAAGACTTCAGTGCCGCTGTGGACTATCTTGCGACACGCAATGATGTGGATGCAGAACGTATCGGTATACTTGGCATTTGCGGATGGGGCGGCTTTGCCATCAATGCTGCTGCCAATGATACACGCATAAAAGCTACCATAGCATCTACGATGTATGACATCAGCCGATGCACCGCCAATGGTTATTATGATAAGGTGACAGCCGATGAACGATACAAGATGCGTCAGCAGCTGAATGCCCAGCGCACCATTGATGTCAAGAACGGCACTTATCAGCGCAATGTCATGAACCCCCTGCCTGCCGATGATGCCCCGCAATTTATGAAAGACTATTACGATTATTACAAGACAAAGCGTGGTTATCACCCCCGTTCCATCAACTCAGGTCAGGGCTGGAACATGACATCAACTTTGGCATTCCTTAACGCTCCCATCCTTGCTTACAGTGATGAGATACGCAGCGCTGTAATGATCATCCATGGTGAGAAAGCACATTCGCGTTATATGGGTGAAGATGCTTTCAAAAAGCTGAAAGGTGACAACAAGCATTTGCTTATCATCCCCGGTGCAGTCCATACCGACCTTTATGACAAGACAGACATCATTCCTTTTGACAAGATTGAACAGTTTTATAAGGAATATCTAAAGTAGAATTATTGGTTTGTCTTTTTTGTTTCGTTTATCACCTCTTCGCAAATCGGCATATCCATACCTTTATACACTACTACAATCTTGTGCAGTTGGGTACTGCCGATTGCTTTTTTTACTGTCTCCGTATCCGCATAGCGGTTAGCTTGGGCAATGGCTTCTTGCCGAAGCTCTTCCACACGACTTTCGGGGTCTTTGTACTTGGCATACTTCAGTTCCACGATGTAACTGTGCTTCATGTCGGAGTAAATCTCCAGCATTGGGCAGAGGAAGATATCAACATAGCCCGCCTGCGTGTCCTGTTCGGAGACGGGGCGATAGAAGCGGTTTTGCGCTGTCATAGCAAGAGTGAAGCCGTGGACGAAGTACTCACCCTTCTGCTTGTCGCGCTGCGAGGCATAGCGTTTCAGGCAGTCGGCGATGTAGCCGAAGTAAGTTTGCCAGTCGCCATCATAGGCTAAGGCGCTGGCAAGTTCGTTCTTCTCGTAACTGCTGAAACTGAGTTCGGCATCATTGTAAGTGTTCAGCAGATAAGTGTAGAGTTGTTCCTGTACTACTATATTGGGGATAGTGAGTTTGGTTTTTCCTTTATACATTCCGCTGATGGTGAGCATGCCAAAGTAGTAGAGCAGACTGACGAAGTTGTCGGGATTGGTGATGCTCACGGCAGGGAAGCCTGTTTTCAGTTCTCCGGTGATGAAGCCTTGACTCACGAGGGTCTGGATGATGGAGGCGTCGTGGGCAAACTCCTTGTCCTTGCGGATGAGCATGCGCAACTTTTCATAGTCGATGCGGATATTGCTTTCCACCATTTCTTTCGGTGCCCGACCGCTTTGGATGTAGTTCTTCACGAAATAGAGCACCATGTTGGAGTTGTACATTGTGGTGCCGCCGTAGCATTCCTCGGCAAAGCAATAGTTGTCGTACCAGGGCTTCATCATCTCTATCAACTCGTCCACGGTATGGTGGAAGGGGCTGTTCGTCGAATAATAGGTCAGCATTTCACGTACTTCTTCCTCGGTGAAGCCTACCATCTCGTTGAATTCCGGTGAGAGTGAATAGTTGGTTCCGATATTGAATCCGCTGGTGAGGTCGTCCATCGTCACGGGACTTACTCCGGTGATGAAGCAACGCTTGATGCTGGAGTAGGTGCCGGCCTTCACTTTATTGAAGAAGTTGCGCAGGTAGCCTTCGCCATGCGTCTCGCCGGTGTAGCGGTTCAGGCTTTCGGGACTGGAGAGGATGGTGTTGGTAAAGTGGTCGTACTCGTCGATGAAGAGGTACATCTTTTGTTCGGCGCGGGCACACGCTTGGTAGAGGTACTCAAACTGGGCTACGGCTCCGCTCCTGGTGTGTAGTTCTTCCCAGGTTTCCGGGGGCAGGAGGTCGGCATATCTCTTGCAAAAGTCCTCGAACATGGTACCACAATGTGCATCCAGTCCCTTGCGATAATCGTTCAGTTCGCCGCTGATGCCGGAGAAGTTGAGATAGAGTACCAGATAGCTGTTTCGCTCCGGTGTGGGATGTTGGCCGATGTAAAGGCTGCTGAAGAGGGCATCGAACTTGTCGCGGGCGTACAAGTCATAATAGTGTTGCAGCATACTCACCGTCAGGCTCTTGCCAAAGCGACGGGGACGGATAAAGAAAAAGAACTTGTCCGCTTCTTCTATTAGGGAGATAAACCGGGTTTTGTCCACATAATAACAGTTCTCGAGGCGGATGTCCTCGAAGTTCATCATCCCGTAGGGGATTCTTCTCCGTTTCGGTGCTATGTACTCTTCCATCACTAATGCTTTTTAGGAGTTTACTTTGAATGCAAACAAAGGTACGCCCTTTCTGTTATTTCTCCAAGCAATGATTCTTTCTTTTTTGTTCCGCGCTTCATTCCTACTATTTGAGATATTCAATGCTTCTTTGCAATTGTATCAGAAACAGTAATATGGGTACAAATAACCGTAATTTATCTATAGCCGATAATCACAAGGTTTGGTACTTTTGAAGAAAGAAATAGCAATACATATAGATTTAAAAAGAGTAGTATGAAAGAAGTAATGATTTTAACAGGTGCCGGTCAGATTGGCATGGCCATTGCCCGCCGGATGGGATATGGAAAGAAAATCGTGATTGGCGACAAGCAGCTGAAAAATGCTGAAGCCATCGCAAAAGTTATGAATGAGGCAGGCTTTGATGCAACTCCTATAGAAATGGACCTTTCGTCCAGGGAGTCTATTAGAAGCATGATTGCCGAAGCACAGAGCTACGGTGAAATCTCGATGCTGATAAATGCCGCAGGCGTTTCTCCCAGTCAAGCGTCGGTAGAAACCATTTTGAAAGTAGATTTGTACGGTACAGCCGTATTGCTGGAAGAAGTGGGTAAAGTAATAAAGGAAGGTGGTGCAGGAGTCACTATCTCCAGTCAGTCCGGGCATCGCATGCCGGCTTTAGCTCCGAAGGTAGATGAACTACTGGCCCTCACTCCGACAGAAGAACTTCTGAAACTCGAAGCCTTGCAGCCGGGAAAAATGAAAGACACACTGCACGCCTATCAGATGGCGAAACGCTGCAATGTGAAACGCATAATGGCAGAAGCAGTGAAGTGGGGGCAAAGAGGGGCGCGGCTCAATTCCATTTCTCCGGGAATCATCGTAACTCCGCTGGCGTTGGATGAATTCAACGGACCGAGAGGAGACTTTTATAAGAATATGTTTGCTCAGTGCCCTGCTCACCGTCCGGGAACAGCAGATGAAGTAGCCAATGTGGCGGAACTGTTAATGAGTGACAAAGGTGCATTCATTACAGGTGCCGACTTCCTGATAGATGGTGGTGCTACAGCCTCTTACTTTTACGGCCCACTAAAACCTGGAAAATAATATGAAAAAGAAGTTACTCACATTAACATTCGTGCTCTCATGCTTCTTGCCCGTTTGGGCACAGAACGCCTCGAATCTTAATACAGAAAAGAATATGAACAGATTATTGGATGATACGAAAGATAACATCGTCCGCCTTTCCAAAATAACGGTAGACCCTGCGCAACTGGATGCATACAATGCCTTTCTGAAGGAGGAAATCGAAGCTTCGATGCGCCTGGAATCCGGTGTGTTTATGCTGTACGCTATATCAGAGAAAGCACATCCGAACAAAGTGACGATTCTTGAAATCTATGCCAACCGGGAGGCATACGAAAGCCATATCCGGACTCCTCATTTCCAGAAGTACAAGCAAGGGACGTTGAAGATGGTGCGGGAGTTAGAACTGGTGGACAGCAATCCGCTTATTCCCGGATTAATAAAAGGAAGTTGGTAATTGTTTATGAAAAAGATTACGGCAGCGGATAATCGTATACTGAGATAGGGTCATCTGTACTGCAGTCGTATGTAACCTGTGAAGACTACGGTGCATTTACCTACCTGCTCCCTACCTAATAATAAGGAGTAGGTAAGGAGTAGGTAGGGAGTAGGTAGGGAGTAGGTAAGGAGAAGCTATGAAAAAGGATTTTTGCATTGAAATGCATTTTTCCTGGGAAAAAGCTGTGCTCGCATTGTTTTTTCATTAAATTTGCAACAATTAGAGGGGCCTATCTGTTTAATTTATAAATATTTATCTGTTATGCTAAGTTGCAAGACCCAATCATTCTCTTTTAGATATATTCGGATGTTTATGATATTTTTATTTATCAGTGTCCCTGAAAAGACTGTTTATCTTGATTTATCACCTGGCTTCATCCCCCCGAATATCACTTCTATTCTTATTTTTCTGGGCATCTCATGTGTTTTTTTATTGCTTTTCTCCATGTACAGACGTATGAAGAGATTGAGGGAGAAAGAACGGGAAGAACAATTGCAGCTATTGGAGAATCTTTTTGATTATCTTCCTATTGCAGCAAAAGTAAAGGACGTAAATAACGATATGCGTTATACCATTTGGAATAAGAAGGCTGAAGAACTCTTTGAATGCTCCGGTAAGGAAGCTATCGGGAAAACTGATTTTGAGGTGATGCCTAATGCGGCGAAGCTGATAAGGGGAGAGGACGAGGAGCTGGTTAGAACCGGTATTTCTCAATCGGGCATAAGGCGTTTCTTCACGAATAAGAACGAAGAACGGTTCACCTTCCAGAACAATAACCTTATGACCTTCTCCGATGGCCGCAAGTGGATTGTCTATACTGCTTGGGATATTACCGACCTGAAAATTATGGAGCGTAACTTGCGCCTGGCCAAGGAGGAGGCTGAAGAATCTAACCGGATAAAATCTGCTTTTCTGGCTAATATGAGCCATGAAATTCGTACCCCGCTCAATGCCATAGTCGGCTTTTCAAGTATATTGGCTACTGACCTTACCGAAGAGGAAAAGACGGAATATCTTAATATCATAGAGCAAAATAATGAGCTGCTACTACAACTCATTAATGATATATTGGATTTGTCTAAAATAGAAGCCGGTACACTGGAATATGTTTATGCCAATATAGATATCAATAAGATGCTGTCCGAGATAGAACAAACTACCCGGCTCCGGCTGACCAACCAGAATATTGTTTTGCGTACTGTCATGCCGATGTCCGAGTGCCTGCTATATACCGACCAAAGAAGAATTACGCAGGTTATAAGTAACTTTATCAGCAATGCCCTGAAGTTTACTACTGAGGGCAGTATTACTGTGGGGTACGATATGCCGGAAAATGGTTATGTGCGTTTTTACGTTGCAGATACGGGTACGGGCATACCGCCTGAGAATATAAAGAAAATTTTCAATCGTTTTGTGAAGCTCGATTCCTTTAAACAGGGAACCGGTTTGGGGCTGGCCATTTCGCAGAATATAATAAAGGAGCTCAAAGGTGAGATTGGAGTAGAGTCGGAGTTAGGTAAAGGATCCATCTTTTGGTTTACTTTGCCTTATCAGAAGATGGATGCACATCTTGCTATCATTGCATAATAAGGTTACTGAATAATAAAGCACCTTATACCTAATTGACCGGCATAAAGTGCTTTGAATTAATCTCTGTGTTCTAATCTAAAATCGGAACATCAATCGTCTGGCTCTCTTCGTTCCAGTTATCAATGGTGAAATCACCGGAGGATTCTTCGGAGAAGATATCTCCCAAAGTCAGGGTTAGGGTCAGCTTGGAGTTTGCTTCCATAGGCGCATTCAATGCCTGCTTGAAACTCTTTTTGGTCCCATTCTTCAGAATGATGGTCATCTGGAATTCCGGTTTGCCGAAGGAGGGGAAGAGCATGACGGTTGCGTTGCTCATCTGTGTGCCGTCTACAGAGCGTATCAGAGGGAAGGCAACCGTAACCGAACCGCCTTGGGGAGAACCGGTGTAGAAGTTCAGCTCTTGGGCAATGTTGGTGACGCGTACTATCGTGCTGTCGATGCTGGAACTGAGAATACCGTTATCCTTATTCTTGATAATTACCTTTATACCGGCAACTACACGTTTTAGGGCTGCTTGCAGGTTCTCGGTTCCGATTTTGGCAGGCTGTGCGGCATATACCAGATCGAATACCGGATAGTAGGTCGTATCGGACGGCATTTTAAGCATGCTGAAGTGTTGTTTGGACATGTCTCCACCGATGACATATACCGGCTCCATTACAGTGGGATGGGCATACGTCGGTTCTTCGTATTTGGGAGTGCCCCAATAAATCATGTTATAGTTACCTGCCGGTAGCGACAGTTCCCGGTTGATGGCATCGTTATAGAAAGTTCCGTCTTTTACGTGGTAGTAACCGTAAAGAGGGGTGAGTTTGCGGTTTACGTAATTACCGAAGTAAATCGAAGTGCCCGCCTTGCAGGGAGTGATGGTCAATATACCGGTCAGCGGGCTTTGGCCACTTGCGGTGGCTATGTCCATCTGAAGTTTCGGAGATATCAGGTTATCATCTTCCACCACTTTGGGGGGATTGTCGTCAGCGCAACTTGCCATGAAGGCGGCAAGTGCTGCAAATACTACTAATTTCTTCATTTTGTTTAAGCTTTAGGTTATTTTCTTTGGAGAACAGTTTTAAGATAAAATGGTTCTTGGCGGTGAGTAGAATACATCTGATTACCCCTTTTCAGGGTATGCCATAGAGGGTATAAAAACAAATTATACCTTTTTTAGTAACATTTTAGAGGTCGGAATTAACCAATCTATATCTTCTTCGTAACAATATCTCGTCACTCTTTCCGCTCTCTACCGTACATTTGCAATAGATTTCTTTGCATACAAAATAAAGAACGCAATAAATCTTTGATATTAACCATTAAACAATGTACGATGAGAAAAACATTCTTGGAAAAGTGCATAAATCTGCATTTATGCCGCGTTGCATTGGTACTATTACTTCTGGTACCTGCAATCAGTAGCCTTCAGGCTAATCCTTCTCAAAACAAAACCGTTACGGGAGTTGTAACATCCGGTACAGACAATGAGCCGTTGATCGGTGTCAGTGTCCAGGTAAAAGAGACTGCGACCGGTGGTATTACCGACATCGACGGTAAGTTCTCTGTTACTGCTCAGACAGGGCAAACGCTGGTATTCTCTTATATCGGCTACGTTACTCAGGAAATCAAGGTAGGTGCTTCATCCGTCATCAATGTAGTCTTGAAAGAAGATTCGGAAATGCTGGACGAAGTTGTTGTAGTAGGTTATGGTGTCCAGAAGAAGAAACTGGTGACCGGCGCTACGGTTCAGGTAAAAGGTGACAATATCGCCAAACTGAACACCAACAACCCCTTACAGGCCATGCAGGGACAGACACCGGGTGTGAACATCGCTTCTACTTCCGGTCAGCCGGGTGCTGATATGAAGGTGACGATTCGTGGTTTGGGTACCGTAGGCAACTCACAACCTTTATACCTTATTGATGGTGTGGGTGGTGATATCTCTACCTTGAATCCTGCTGATATCGAAAGCATCGACGTATTGAAAGATGCTGCTTCTGCTGCTATCTACGGTGCACAGGCTGCCAATGGTGTAGTGCTGATTACGACGAAATCGGGTAAAGAAGGCAAAGCGGTTGTTTCTTTCGATGCTTATTATGGTATTCAGAGTGTTGCCCGCAAGGCAAATATGCTGAATGCAGAGCAGTATATGACTATCATGGACGAGCAGGCACTGAACAGTGGCGCTGCTGCTTACGACTGGGCAAGCATGAAGTCTATCCGTGATGCCAACGGAAACATCTACGATACGGATTGGGTGGACGCCATGTTCAAGGACAATGCCAAGACTGAAAGCTATACGCTCGGTATCACCGGTGGTTCGGCTACTTCTACTTATGCACTTTCGCTGGGATATATGAATCAGGAAGGTGTTGTGGGTGGTGCAGATGTCTCCAACTACCAGCGCTACAATTTCCGTATCAATTCGGAGCACAAACTGTTCAAGGATCTGTTGAAAGTAGGTGAGCAGGTTAGCTTTGTCTATAAGAATACTACAGGTATCGGAGTAGGAAACCAGTACAACAACACATTGCGTGGTGCATTCGGTACTTCTCCTATCGCGCCTATTTATAGCGATAACAACAAATACGATTCTCCTTACAACGATACGTCTAACAGCGATTGGTACAACGGTGACGGCAACCCTTACGGTGCTATGATGACCAATACCAATAATGAAAACAAAACAGCCACATTCAGCGGCAATGTATATGCCGAGTTGCAGCCTATCAAGAACCTGAAGATACGTACCGTATTCGGTGCTGTTTACGGTTCAAGTGAGTATCGCAGCTTCACTCCGCTCTATCATTTCAGTGTTTATAGCTATAATGATACCAAGACTAAAGTATCGCAGAATGCCAACCATTCTCTGGGTATGACGTGGACTAACACCGCCACTTATGACTGGAATATCGGAGAGCATGCATTCAATGCTTTGATCGGTATGGAAGCTTACCGCTACGAAGGTACTTACATCGGTGCAGGTAATGCTGCGTTGAAAGAAGGCTTCGATGACTGGGATCATGCTTATGTAAACAATGGAACAGTAGCTTCCTCGGCCGATGGACTCAGTGCAGAAGGCAAGCCTCATGATGACGCCCGCAGCGTTTCTTACTTCGCTCGTCTGGGTTGGAACTGGAGAGAAACTTATATGATTAACGCTACCGTGCGTGCCGATGGTTCTTCCAAGTTTGCAAGCGGCAACCGTTTCGGTTATTTCCCTTCCGTATCTGCCGGTTGGACTATTTCTAACGAGAAGTTTATGGAAGACACACAGTCTTGGCTCGACTTCCTGAAGATTCGTGCCAGCTGGGGACAGGTAGGTAATCAGAATATCAAGAACTATCAATATTTAGCTCCGATCAAGAATACCAATACTCACTACCTGTTTGGTAGCGGCTTTGACGATGCCGGTGCTGCCAGTCAGTTGGCAACCAACTGGGGTGCATACCCGAGCCGTCTGGCCAACCCTGGTCTGACATGGGAAACCTCCGAGCAGACAAACATCGGTCTGGATGCCCGCTTCCTGAACAGCCGTTTGGGCTTTAACTTCGATTTCTATATGAAGAATACGAAGGACTGGCTGGTTGAGGCTCCGATTTTGGCTACCGCAGGTGCAGGAGCACCTTATATCAATGGTGGTAGTGTGAAGAATACCGGTGTGGAACTGGCTTTGACCTGGAACGACCAGATAGGCAATGACTTCCATTATAATGTGGGAATCAATGGTGCATACAATAAGAACAAAGTAGGCGAGATTCCTACGGATGACGGAATTATCCACGGTTCTACCAATCAGTTGTACGACAACACTCCGGAGTTCTATCGGGCAGAGAATGGCAAACCGATAGGTTACTTCTGGGGATACAAGACAGCCGGTATATTCCAGAACCAGAAGGAAATAGACGACTGGATTGCAGCCGGTAACGGGGTACTTCAAAGCAATGTCCAGCCGGGTGATGTGAAGTATGTGGATGCCCATCGCGACGGCGTGATTGACGAGAAAGATAAGGTTGACCTGGGCAACGGTATGCCCGACTTTACTTTCGGTTTCAATCTGGCTTTTGACTATAAAGGCTTCGACTTCTCTCTGGTTGCCAATGGTGCAGCCGGACAACAGATTGTTCAGTCCTATCGCGGACATACCAATAAATATGCCAATTATACTACAGCTATCCTGGGGCGCTGGACGGGCGAAGGTACTTCCAACCACATGCCTCGCGTAACGGAGCAGAACATCAACTGGCAGTTCAGCGACCTTTATGTTCACGATGGCGATTACCTGCGTATCAGCAATATTACGATCGGTTATGATTTTGCCAAACTGATTAAGTGCAAAGCCATCAGCCAGGCACGTCTGTACGCGCAAGTACAAAATGCCTTTACATTCACCAAGTACGACGGTATGGACCCCGAAGTCGGTTACGGTCCCGAAGGAGATAACGGTATGGGTTGGGCTTCCGGCGTAGACGTAGGCTATTATCCTCGTCCGCGTACGATTCTTTTTGGTGTAAATCTTAAATTCTAACTTAACTAATACACAAGAATATGAATAAAATGAAATACAATATATTGATAGCAGGCTGTCTCTGCCTGGGACTGGGAATCACTTCCTGCACCGACAGTTTCCTGGATGTAGAATCTAAAACCGAATCTTCAACGGGTACTTTCTATAAAACAGAAAATGATGCTTATCGTGCTTTGATCGGCTGTTACGATGGATGGCGGCAAACTTCATCTGCTCCGCAGGTAAGTTTCTACTTGGGTGCCGAGATTATGAGCAGAGAATGCTTTGCCGGAACCGGTAATGGCGACGGACGCAACTATCAGGCCATCGACCGCTTCGATATCTCCCAGTCGCCTGCCGACCTTAACCTCTACGAGAGTGATTGGAAAAACTATTATGCAGGTGTTTACCGTTGCAATGAATTGATTTCCCGCGAGGAACAGATAGAATGGAAAGAAACAAACAGTAAGCGTGGCACCTATATGGGCGAATGCCGCACTATCCGTGCGCTGCTCTATTTTGATATGGTTCGTCTTTGGGGTAATATCCCTCTGTTCACAGAGCCGGTTAACGAAAACCGCCCGCAGGTCGATGCAAAGGAAGTCTATGCAGTTATCTTTGCCGATTTGAAGTATGCTATCGAGAATATTCCTGCAGATGCTTATCCTAAAGCAAACTCGGCAAGCAATGATGGACACATCACCAAGTATGCTGCCGAAGCTCTGTTGGCTCGTGCATATCTTTATTATACAGGTTACTATGGCAGTGAGCCCGAAGGCGTGACGAAAGCCGAAGCACTGGCTGCCGTAGAAGATGTGATTGCTTCCAAAGAGTTTAGTCTTGTCGGCGAGTTCAAGAACTTGTGGCCCGCAGCTTCGGCAGGTGTAGCCGAAGTAGGTGATACCGAGACCTTGAAAGGTACTTATGCCGGCGATGGAAACAGCGAGACGATTCTTGCTATGAAGTTCACCAGCTCACAGGATTATAATGGCAACAACGACGGTAACCGTTGGCAGGTCATGTTAGGCATGCGCTCGCTCAATGCTGCACCTTATGGTAAGGGTTGGGGCGCACTGACGGTAGATCCTAAATTTGTAAGTGAGTTCAAGAATGGTGATGCCCGTCGCACTGCCTCTATTATCGACTTGGAGGCTGAAGGTATCACTTCTCTGAAGGATTACGCTGCCAGCTATAAAGACCAGCGCGAGTACACCGGCTATGCCGTGAAGAAATACGCTCCGCTCTGCTATGCCGATGGTACTTCTGCTTCAAAAGCCGATGGTTCGGGCGACTTCCAGACTGCCAATCATCAGGACTATGTGTTCATTCGCTATGCCGATGTACTGCTGATGGCCGCCGAGTTGGGAAGCCCGAATGCTCAGGCTTATTTCGATGAAGTGCGCGAACGTGCCTATACTGTGGATGGCGTACTTTCTGCCAACTACTCACAACTGACAGCAACGCAGGATAATATTATGCAAGAACGCCGTCTGGAATTTGCTTTCGAGAGCATCAACTATTGGGATATGCTCCGTCAGGGCATAGATGTGGCTGCAAGTAAGTTGGCTATTGCCGGAACAACCGTTTATAGTGGCGGCAATGCAGATGTAGTAACTATCAGTGCTTCGCGTATTCAGGAAACGAAAGGGCTCAGTCAGATTCCGTACAATCAGATTACGCTTTCTAATGGTGTGTTGAAGCAGAATGCCGGTTGGTAATCATTGGATGTATAACAAATAAATAATCTAAGAATATGAAATTGAAATATTATATATATTCATTCATTGCAAGCCTGATGCTGATAGTCACGGCTTGTTCACCCGAAGAATTTGAATTGGGCGCAAAGAACTTGACGCCGGATGACCTTGTCGAGGGACTGGCATATACGATAACCCATGATGCAACCAATCCGAACATTGTCTATCTGGAAAGTAAACTGGGCAGTAACTATACCCCTCTGTGGGAACACCCGCAGGGACGCAGCCAGGAAAGTAAAGTGACTTTAAAAATGCCTTTTGAAGGAACATATACTGTGAAGTTCGGTGTAGAAACCCGTGGTGGTGTGGTTTATGGTGAACCGGCCACGTTTACGGTAGATGATTTCTGTGCTGATTTTGTGAATGATGAACTTTGGACATTATTGACCGGTGGTGTCGGAAACTCCAAGACCTGGGTTTATGATGATGGTAATTATGGCTATGCAGGCGGTGAGATGGACTACTCCGATCCTTCACAACCTTTGGGCTGGGGCATTCCTGCTTCCGGATGGTCACCGGGAAAAGGTCATACCGGAGATAACAATATATGGGATAGCTATATGACTTTCGACCTGAATGGCGGTGCCAATGTTACGATTCATAATACTTATACAGACGGTGAAACGGTAGCAGTAAAAGATGAATCCGGAACCTTTATGTTAGACGTAGACAACCATACCATTACTTTTACTGATTGCAAAATCATGCATACACAAGGCTGGGATTCTAAAACATTGAATTGGTCGTCAGGCTTGACTTTAGTTGCTTTGGATGAAAACCACATGCAGGTAGGTGTTATGCGTGGCGGCAAAGAAGTATCGGGTGAAGATCCTTGGTGGCTTGTGTGGAATTTTGTTTCAAAAGACTGGGCGGACAACTATGTTCCTGCCGACAAGCCGGATCCCGTTCCCGATATTGATGGTGATGCCAATGAAATGCTCACGACCAGCAAATCCAAGACATGGGCTTTGTCTCTGCAATCACCTTTCGACTGGGCTTCTCTGGACGGTGCATTGCTGAACAATTTCTCCAAAGCAGAAGATTACAACAATGGTTGGGCGGCTTACGATGCCGATATGATTTCGGCTACCCGGTTTGTATTCACTGCTACGGATGCAGCCGGAGGCAAATACACCTTCTCTTCCTACCAGAACGAGGACATCGAAGGAACTTATACCATCGACGCTAACAATGATATTATCTTCGACCAGCCGTTGAATGCATTGATTAGCCATACTAACTACGGCTGGGATTCGAATATGTTCCTGACTACCTCTGCTGACAATAAACTGCGAATCATCAAGACTAAAACAGATGTGATGGGCAATGTAACAGACATGTGGCTTGGTTGCCGTTCTACAGAAAAGGACGAATATACTGCTTATCATTTTGAAGTAGGTGCCGGTGGCAGTGCTCCGGTAGATCAAGATAAAATTATTAAAGAAAGACTGACTGGTGGTAACTCCCGTACTTACAGATTGGACTATGAATACGTTATATGTACCTGGGCTGTCAATCATGCTTATGACAATATAACTGATGGGAAGAAAGAGAACTATGTGTCTTCTACTTTACCCGATTGGACCGGATGGACTTATTCTGACTCCAATATAGCTAATGTGGATAAATTCAGACTGACTTTTAAGAATGACGGTTCTTTGGCATTTGTAAACAACAAAGGTGAAAGTACTTCAACCACATACTCTTATCTGTCTGCTGATGATTGGTATGGAATGCCTTTGATTCAATTCCCCGAAAGCATTGATATGTTCTTCGAATTAACCGGTAATGAAGGCGGTTGGTTGAACTTTGAGCTTCAATTCAATAAAGAGAAGACAAATGATGATGGCACTGTAACGCCCGTTGCAGACGGCGTGCCACAAGGCGGTGGCTTCCTTGAAATATACGATTGGGATCTGGATGCCAATGGTAATGTAACCGGGCTTTGGCTGGGTATGGACAATGGCAATGGCGCAGCATCGTTGAAAGATTTGGCAAGTCAGCGTAAGGTGTTCCATTTGTTAGTAGTTGAGTAATTTGCTTCCACTCTACCACCGATCTCTTGTATTCCTTTATTCATCGGTGTTGTAACTGTGGTGGAAGCAACTAAAAAAGGTGGAAGCAAATTTTGCTTCCACCTTTTTTAGTTACGTAATCCTTGTGGTAAGAGCAGTTGATATGTTTGTGTATGATGCATGCAAGACGGGTCTTTGGTAGCTCTTAGCCTTGTGTTTTGTATGGACGGGATAGGTGTTTCTTACGATAAACATAGTGAATTGATAGTATGCTAACGGCCGTGAAGCGATTCGTTAACGGTCATGAGCTGATTGCATCATGGCTGTAAACGAATCGCTTCACGGACGTTAGCCGTTCATAAACCTTTGTGTGGAATTGAATCAACACAGGTGTGGAGGCGGAGAAAGGCGGTAGCTTTACACATTGAAACTAAGCCCTTCCCGACTACTTCAGATAGTCGAAATACTCAAAGTCAGCATACGCTTTTGATGCATCGGATGTGGAAACTGCATACAGCCCCAGCATGATGCCGGTAAAGCCGCCGGCAGTTTCCGTACTGATGTAGCGCGTATTTATCCGACCCAATTCCTTGAAGTTCTTTCCATCTGTGGCATACTCAAAAGAGTAGATTTCGCTGTTACCTTTTACGCGAAGCTGGACTTTGCCTCGGGGCAACGCTACTTCTTTTTCGGTGTGAGTCAGCTCACCAAGTTGGTAACGCAGTACTACGGCTTGTTGCCCATCGGCCAACTGCTTGACGAAGAGGTCGTAGTGGGCGGGCTCGAACATATAAACACTCAGACCGGCTTCGTCTTCTGCTGAGGCTTCGCGGAGTTGCATGGAGGCGGTGGCTGTGAAGTCGATGTGTTCTTGCCGGCGACCGACGAAGGTAGGACTGTCTTTGCCGTCATTCAAGCTTACGGGAGTGGCATTCAGGCGGAGCTTGCCGGAAGCGAAGGTGTAGTTTTCGGGGTGATAGTTTCTGATGTGTACCCATTCCGGACTTAATTTCCCATCTTTGAAAGTGGTGCGTACGGGCTTTTCTGTGAAAGGCTGCTGCGGCAGTGTCGGCACATCCATTTGCAAGGCTATGGTTCCGTTTCCGTTCACTACCGGCCAAGCGTTCTTGTCCCAACGTACCGGAGCAAGGAATGTTTCGCGTCCCAGTAGATGGTGCGTACCGGTTTGCGGACGGAAAGCGAGGCAAACCATCCACCACGAACCGTCGGGAGCTTCTACCAAGTCGGCATGACCGGTTCCCTGTATCGGGCTGTTCTGTGCATTCTTGTTGATGTGGGTCAAGATGGGGTTGGAGGGATTGCTTTCGTATGGGCCGTCTATGGTTTGGCTGCGGGCAATCGTTACCTTGTGACCGTATTCGGTGCCGCCTTCGGAAATCAGCAGATAGTACCAGCCATCCTTCTTGTAGATATGCGGTCCTTCCGGGTGGCGTCCTCCCGTACCGTTCCAGATGCGCTTGGATTCACTGAGCTGTTCACCGGTTTTCGGGTTGATTTCGCATAGATAGATGCCTACGTCCGGATTGCTGACGAGGTAACACTTACCGTCTTCAAAGTAGAGGGACGGGTCAATGCCTCCTTGCTTAATCCAAACAGGTTCCGACCATTCGCCGCGCGGGTCGGTGGTATGCACCAGGAAGTTGCCTTTATCCGAAACGTTGGTGGTAATCATGTAGAACGTACCGTCATTGTAGCGGATGGTAGGTGCATAGATACCTCCCCAGGCGCTTGCATCGTGCAGTGGCAGTTGTGAGGGACGCGACAGGCAATGCCCGATTTGTTCCCAGTTGACAAGGTCTTTGCTATGGAACAGCGGCACACCGGGGAAATATTGGAAACTGCTGTTTACCAGGTAGAAGTCATCGCCTACACGGCAAACACTCGGATCGGGGTGGAAACCGGGAATAACCGGGTTCTGATAGCCTTGACGGCTTTGTGAAAAACAGGACAAGCTGAGCGCCAGTCCCAAGAGTAACATCATCTTCCTCATAATTACATTGTATTTTTAATAGTTTATTAGATGCTCAAGGCAAATGTTATACACACAAAAATAAGCGATTCTTCCGGACCTGGCAATAGAGAATGTGCTGATATCACTAAATGATAACCTTTTATCCCTCTTTGGCAACAAATGATACCGTTCGACGTAACATGTTGTCGGGATTATTTCCCTATTTTGCGCTACTTTTGCTATCGCTGATTTAACCCTTAAATTTTAATACATAAAGACATTATGAAAACTACCATGAAACAATTCAAGATTTATCTGGTGCTGATGGCACTGTCTCTTACTCTTTGCTCCTTTGTTGCCGCATGTTCCGGTGACGATGCCGAGTCTGTAACACCGGAAGTTATAATACCGGAGAATATATTGAATACCGGAATGACCTTTTCCAAGGACGGAGGAACAATCTCATTGAGTATAAAATCGAATGTGCCGCTGGAAGTCATCAGTAGCGCATCGGACTGGTGCAAGGTTACTCCCGAAACTTCTGCTTCGAGCACCATCTTTAAATATGCAGTTACTGCGGAGCCTAATACGGATACGAATGACCGTGAAGCTGTGATTACGGTAAAGGCGGATGGCAACGAAGTGGGGCATTTTTCCGTCGTGCAGGCCCGGGGAGAAGGCGACAGTATGGGCAATGATGCCAAGACGCTTGCTGCCCAAATGTATGCCGGTATAAATATAGGCAACACGTTGGAGGTGCCCGGAAATGAAACGGCTTGGGGAAATCCTAAGGTGAGCAAGGCATATATCGACGGTTTGAAGAAGCTGGGATTCAATGCAGTGCGCATACCTTGTGCGTGGGATTCGTATATCATCAATCAGACGTCGTATGAGATAGATGCTGCATGGCTCGACCGGGTAAGCGAGGTAGTGGGCTATTGCGTAGCCAATGATATGTATGCCATCGTCAATATCCACTGGGATGGCGGCTGGCTCGAAGAAAGTGTCGTGAACGGTTACAGCAGTAAGGTGGATGCCAAACAAAAGGCATTGTGGACACAGATTGCCACCAAACTCAATGCTTATGACGAACATTTGCTTTTTGCCGGATGCAACGAGCCGGGACAACAGGCGCAGGATAAAGTGGATGCATCGGTAGTAAAAACAATCATAGCCTATGAGCAGACATTTATTGATGCCGTACGTGCCACGGGTGGGAATAATGCAAGACGCTGCCTGATAGTTCAAGGCCCCTATACCAATATAGATAAGACGGTGAAAGAATATACAATGCCTGTAGATGCGGTGCCCGACCGCCTGATGGTGGAGGTCCACTTCTACGACCCCTATCAGTTCACCATGATGAACCATGATGAAAATTGGGGCAAAGTATTCCTTTATTGGGGTAAGGATAACCATGTGGCTGGTTCTATTCACAATGCCACTGCTTATGAGGAAGATTATGTGAAAGAACAATTCCAGAAGATGAAGACAGCTTATGTGGATAAAGGCATTCCTGTGATTGTCGGTGAGTACAGTGCTATGAAGCGGACAAAAGCGGACAAGATAGACGGTACTTCCGGGCTTGCCTATTCCGACATCGACGAGGAAATGCATAATAAGAGTCGTGCCTACTGGAATGAAGTTGTCACCCGTGAAGCAAAAAATCATGGTTGTGTTCCTTTCTATTGGGAAACGGGCGGTGACATGGAACGTACATCGGGTCAGGCAAAGGAAGCTTACGCCATCGATGGTGTTATGAAGGGAGCCAAAGAAGGAAAATATCCCTATTAGGCCCGTATCATGTGGCTTTAGTGGATGTACTTCTCCGATAAAAAAGCTCCGGATTTCTTTGTTTTTTGTCGGCTTTTTGCTTCATTTGCAATAAAAAATGAACTCCCCTTATTCTGATAGTATGAAAAGATTGCAACTGCTTATCTTGTGGGTTTGGACGATCTGTTTCTCTGCTGCTGCACACAACTATATGTTTAAACATCTGGAGGTAAAAGACGGGCTTTCCAATAATCAGGTTAATGCTATTTACAAAGATTCAAACGGTTTCATGTGGTTTGGCACGGCTTCCGGTTTGAACCGTTACGATGGTTATGACACCAGGATTTACCGTAGCCAGAAAGACGATGTCAACTCCCTGCCCGACAATTACATAGAAGAGATACAAGAAGATGCATCCGGCAATTTATGGATACGTACAGGGACAGGATATGTCCTTTATAACTCTGTTACCGATAATTTCGACCGTGATGTCGAGGCTTGGATGTGGAATATCGGTGTTAGTGGAACTCCTTCGTTAATCTATATCGACAAAGGAAAAAACTTTTGGATGTATGTTGCCGGTAAAGGCGTCTATCAATACAGTGTCGGACAGAAGGGTGCCGTAATGGTGGAGGGGCTGGACGAAATGATATCGAAAGCCGGAATTACGGCTATGGCAGAGTGCAGTGAAGGAGTATTGCTGTTTTTTAATGACGGTGTTCTGGTTTGCCTGGACGAAAACAACTTGAAACCTAAATGGACCAACCGTGATATTGCCGAGGAATGGAAGGAAAACAGGGATGCTACCTTTTCTCTGTTTGTTGACTGTAATGAGCGGATATGGATATTCAGTGTCGAAGGGATATGGGTTTATCATTTACCCCGGAAAGCTTGGGAACTGCGTTCTCCCAGAAACGATACTTATAACACGGTGCGTGCCGTGTCGCAAGACAAATACGGATGTATATGGGTGGGAAAAGACCAGGATGGCCTTGAAGTGATAGACCCGTCGGGAAAGACTTTGCGATTGACGAATGACCCCGGTAATGGGCGTACCTTATCCAACAATACTGTAACCGCTCTTTATGAAGATGAGGCCGGCACCATGTGGGTAGGGACTTATAAGAAGGGAATCTCTTATTATAACGAAAGTGCTTTCAAATTCGGCATTGCCGATATAGGTGATATAAATTGTGTGGAAGATGGTGGAAATGATGTCGTGTGGCTGGGTACGAATGACCGGGGACTGATCCGGTGGAACAGCGTGACGGACGAGCGGAAAATCTTTTCGCACACGGCAGCCCCTGGCTCTATTTCGAGTGATGTGATTGTCTGTCTTCTCCAGGATAGTAAAGGCCGCTTATGGGCAGGTACTTTCTGGGGTGGCCTGAATTGTTACGACGGAAATCGTTTTATCCATTACCGGGCAGATAAGGGAAACGGTAATTCACTGATTTATGATAATGTATGGGCTCTGGCAGAAGATGCGGACAGGAATATCTGGATTGGTACGCTTGGGGGAGGGTTGCAGTGCCTGAATCCTCAGACCGGTGTTTTTACCACTTATGCAACCGGCAATTCAAATCTGGTGTCTGATTATATCTCTTCCATCTGTGTGGGGCGTGACCATACTTTGATTATCGGAACGTCGGCAGGTTTGGCTGTCATGGATTTGAAGACCCGGAAGATAACAAACTTCACCGGTACAAAGTCCGGTAAAACCCGATTCTCAAACCAGAACATCAACCAGGTTTATGAAGACAGCCGGGGTTTGCTTTGGCTGGCAACACGTGAAGGATTGAATGTTTATAATCCGAAACAGGATGAACTGTATGAGGTACCCATCAAACCGGACTTCTCGAAATTGCTGATACTGGGCATTACGGAGGATGAGAACAAGAGCATGTGGGTAAGTACCGGAGGAGAGTTAATCAACGTTGTACTGTCCGTTGACAGTAAGACGGGGCACCCCGTATTCCGTTGCTATACCTACAACGACAAGGACGGACTGCAAAGCTGCGACTTCAACCAGCGTTCCCTCAAACGGCTGTATACGGGCGAAATTGTAGTGGGAGGTCTGTATGGATTGAACCGTTTCAGGCCCGATAATATAAAGTACAACAGTACGTTGCCGAAAGTGATGTTTACCGGTTTCCAACTGTTCAATGAAGAGGTAAAGGTGGGCGAGGAGTATGCCGGGCGCATTATATTGCCGGAAGCTCTGAATGAAACCCAGGAAATCGTTTTGGACTATAAGCAGAATGTTTTTACTGTACTGTTTGCTTCGGACAATTATGTACTTCCCGAAAAGACGCAGTATTTCTACAAACTGGATGGATTCAACGAAGACTGGCTGACAAGTATGTCCGACATGCACCGCGTCACTTATACAAATCTGGCACCGGGAACTTATACGCTGCGGGTAAAGGCTACGAACAGTGACGGATATGCGGGCACTGAAGAAGCTTGCCTGAAGATTGTTATCCTTCCGCCTTTCTGGATGACTCCATGGGCGTATGTTGTCTATATACTTCTGATTCTTGGCATCATCTTCTTCTCACTCTACACCGTGCAGCGCAGGGAACGGAATAAGTTCAAGATACGCCAGATGGAGGAAGATGCGAAAAAGAAGGAAGAACTGAACCAGATGAAGTTCCGCTTCTTTACGAACGTCAGTCACGAACTGCGTACACCGTTGACGTTGATTATATCGCCGTTGGAAAGTATGATGAAGGAGATTGGGGATGAAAAGCAGCAAAGCAAATTGAAACTGATGTACCGCAATGCGCAGCGTTTGCTGAATCTGGTCAACCAACTGCTGGATTTCCGTAAGAACGAGATGGCGGGTATGCATCTCACCTTGTCCGAAGGGGATATTGTGTCCTATGTGCGCAGTATCTGTACTTCCTTTCTGATACTTTCCGAAAAGAAGAACGTGCATCTCACCTTTTTCTCGGCTATGGAATCACTGAACATGTCGTTCGACGAGGATAAGATAGGCAAGGTGGTGATGAACCTTCTCTCCAATGCTTTCAAGTTTACTCCGGAAGGAGGACGGGTCGACGTAGCATTGGAGATGTCGAAGGAGGCACCCGGCAGGTTGCTGATAAAAGTTGCGGATACGGGCATCGGCATCAGGGATGAAGACAAGGAGCGAATTTTCGAACGTTTCTATCAAGTAGAGCAGGAAGAACCGGACCATCAGTCTACAGGCAGCGGCATCGGGCTGAGCCTGGTACGTGATTTTGTGATGTTGCATGAAGGCACGGTACGTGTGGTCGATAATGTGGGGTCGGGCAGTGTGTTTATGGTTGAAATACCGGTCAAACATGTGAAGCTGACCGCCGTTCCGGCACAGTCTGCCGAAACGGCACGCGAGGATGAGGAACTTTTATCTGCTATGGATAAAGAAGAAGCGTTACAGAATGAATTGCCGGATGATGTGGAAGACGATGACAGCGAGAGCGAAAAGGAAAAACCGCTGGCTCTTATCGTGGACGACAATGAGGACTTGATTGCATTTATGAAAGACAGTCTGAGCCTGTACTTCCGCATCCGGTCCGCCTCCAACGGCCGGGAAGCCTGGCAAATGATACCGGACTTGATGCCGGATATTGTTGTCAGTGATGTGATGATGCCCGAAATGGACGGCAATGAGTTGTGCCGCTGGGTGAAGACGGATAAGCGTACTTGTGACATTCCGATGATATTGCTCACTGCCCGTCAAACGGTGGAAGATAAAGTGGAAGGCCTGACTATTGGTGCGGATGATTATGTGACGAAACCTTTCAATGTGGAAATCCTGATTCTGCGTATGCGCAAGTTGATTGCCTTGAGTAAAAAGCATAAGGTACGGACACACATCGATCCCGAGCCGAGTGAAATAGCCATTACTTCACTGGACGAGAAGTTGATAGAGAATGCTATCAAATATGTAGAGGCGAATATTGCCCGCAGCGATTTGTCCGTAGAGGAGTTGAGCCATGAGTTAGGCATGAGCCGGGTGCATCTATACAAGAAGTTGTTGCAGATTACAGGCAAAACGCCTATCGAGTTTATCCGTATCATACGCTTGAAACGAGCGGCGCAACTGTTGCGCGAAAGCCAGCAAAATGTATCGGAGATAGCGTATCAGTTGGGCTTTAATAACCCCAAGTATTTCAGCAAATATTTCAAGGATGAATTCGGCGTTTTACCGTCTGTTTATCAAGAAAGAGAAGGTAAATAACAAACGATACCCATTACAGAAACATATTGTCTTTTAGAAAATCAAATGAGCCCTCTCGTTTCAACATTGGAGGGGCGCTTGTTTGGATGAAACTTCCTACTTTTACACTCGGAGAAAATAACTTTAAAAACAGTAATATGAAATTGAAAAACACTTCAGTTTATTTGCTTACCGGGTTGTTGCTTGCAGCATGTGCCGGAAGCGGATACCAGAAAACCGGAAACGGTGTGGTTGTAGAAGTTAAGCAACAGCAACCGACAGATGTACGTAAAGTACGGGTAGAAGTTATGGGAGAGAAGCTTATCCATGTATCGGCTACCCCGGAAAAAAACTTTTCACAGGAAAAGAGCCTCATTGTAGTTCCCCAACAGAACAAGACGGATTTTAAGGTAGAAGAGCAGGGCGATGAGATCTTTGTAAAGACATCGCAGGTATGCGCCATTGTGTCTAAGGCAACCGGTGAAGTCCGCTTTACCGATGCAGCCGGCAAGCAGATCCTTGCAGAAGACCAGAGAAGCTTTGCGCCGGTTGAAGTGGAGGGTACGAAGGGTTACACTGTCCGTCAGGTATTCCAGTCGCCCGATGATGAAGCCCTTTATGGTCTGGGACAGCATCAGGCGGATGAGTTCAATTATAAGGGAAAGAACGAAGAACTCTTTCAGTACAATACAAAAGTCTCTGTACCTTTCATCGTATCCAATAAGAACTACGGTGTGCTCTGGGACAGCTATTCACTTTGCCGCTTCGGCGATTCACGCGATTATTCACAGTTGGGTGGTGTGTTCAAGCTCTATGATAAAGAGGGGAAAGAGGGTGCACTGACCGGAACTTATGTTCCGTCTCCCAGAACGAAAGCAGAAACATTGGTACGTCGCGAGGATTCTCTTTACTTCGAACATCTGAAAAGGGAAGATTTGTCCAAGGTAGTGAACCTACCGGTAGGATTCCCGCTCGGTGGTGCGCAGGTCACATACGAGGGCGAGATTGAGCCGTCGGAAAGCGGATTGTTCCGTTTCATCCTGTATTATGCCGGATATATAAAGGTATATATAAACAATGAACTCGTTGTTCCCGAACGCTGGCGTACTTCTTGGAATCCTAACAGCTACAAGTTTGCCGTTAAGCTCGAAGCAGGCAAGCGAGTACCTTTAAAGATTGAGTGGAATCCCGATGGCGGTGTGTCCTATTGCGGATTGCGCGTCATGGACCCCGTGCCCGATGCAGAGCAGAACAAACTGGCCTGGTGGGGCGAAATGCAGAACGAGATAGACTACTACTTTGTATACGGTGACAATATGGACGATGTTATCGGAGGTTACCGTACATTGACCGGCAAGTCGCAGATCATGCCGAAGTGGGCGATGGGCTACTGGCAAAGCCGCGAACGCTATAAGACGCAAGATGAGATAGTAGGAACATTGAAAGAATTCCGCAAACGTCAGATTCCTATCGATAACATTGTACAGGATTGGAACTACTGGCCGGAAGATTCTTGGGGCAGTCACGAATTCGACAAAGCACGTTTCCCCGATCCGAAGGGAATGGTCGATTCTATCCACGCGCTGAACGCCCGAATCATGATTTCGGTTTGGCCTAAGTTCTATGCAACCACAGAACACTATAAAGAATTTGATAAGAACGGTTGGATGTACCAACTGGCCGTTAAAGACAGCATCCGCGACTGGATTGGCCCCGGCTACATCGGCTCGTTCTATGACGCATACGCGGCAGATGCCCGCAAACTTTTCTGGAAACAGATGGAAGATCACCTTTATACGTTGGGCATCGATGCCTGGTGGATGGATGCCAGCGAACCGAATATCCGTGACTGTACGGATATCCAGTATCGTAAAGACCTTAGTGGACCTACCGCTCTCGGTCCTTCTGCCAAGTTCTTCAATGCGTATGCTTTGATGAATGCCGAAGCTATCTACGACGGACAGCGCGGCGTGAACAACGACCAGCGTGTATTCCTCTTGACCCGTTCGGGCTTTGCAGGATTGCAGCGTTACTCTACTGCCACCTGGAGTGGTGATATCGCTACCCGTTGGGAAGATATGAAAGCGCAGATCTCTGCCGGTCTGAACTTTGCAGTCAGCGGTATTCCTTACTGGACGATGGACATCGGCGGCTTCTGCGTAGAGAACCGTTACGTGGCCGGACAGATGGAGTACGACAGAAGCGGTCGCGAGAATGCCGATTATAAGGAATGGCGGGAGTTGAACACCCGTTGGTATCAGTTCGGAGCTTTCTGTCCGTTGTATCGTGCACATGGCCAGTTCCCGTTGCGCGAGGCATGGAACATTGCGCCGGAGGGACATCCTGCTTACAATTCTATTCTTTACTATACGAAGTTGCGCTATAATATGATGCCGTATATCTACTCGTTGGCCGGTATGACCTATTTCAATGATTATACCATCATGCGTCCGCTGGTGATGGACTTTACGGCAGATGCGAATGTGAATAATATCAGCGATCAGTTTATGTTCGGTCCTGCCATCATGGCTGCGCCGGTTTATGAGTACGGTGCACGTAGCCGCGAGATGTACTTCCCCGCAGGTTGTGGCTGGTACGATTTCTACTCTGGCAAGTACACGGAAGGCGGACAGAAGCTGAAGGTAGATGCTCCGTACGAACGCATGCCGCTGTATGTGCGTGCAGGTGCCATTGTTCCTTACGGTCCCGATATGCAGTATAGCGATGAAAAACCGGCTGAAGACATTACGCTTTATGTTTATGCAGGTAAGGACGGCGCATTCACGCTGTACGAAGACGAAGGTGTGAACTACAACTACGAGAAGGGACAATACGCCACTATTCCGTTCACTTACAATGATGCTGAAGGTACTTTGACTATCGGTGACCGCACGGGTGAATTCCCCGGTATGCTGAAGGAACGTACGTTCAACGTTGTAAAGGTAAGCAAAGACAAACCGCAACCGTTCGATTTGAAGGCGAAGGGTACCGTGGTGAAGTATGACGGAAAGGCGCAGAGTGTACAAATCTAAATGATAATTTAGCGCAGCAAAGCATCAGTGCAGCAAGCCTGAAAGGCTTCCTGCTATCAGCCCAGGGCAATGCCCTGGGTCATAATGCACCTCTATCTCTGCGCCCTGAAAGGGCAAAAGCCCGTGTGTTATATCTTATGCCCTTTCAGGGCGTAAGGTCAGAGGGGCTTAAACCCAGGGCGTTGCCCTGGGCTGATAGATGAAAGCCCTTCAGGCTTTACTGCAAGTAATCCGAATAGAAACCTTGCTCCAGCGCTATGCTGGTAAATTCTCATTTATCTAATTCAATACCATGAAGAAACTATCAATAATACAACTGTTACCGTGCCTGCTCCTTTTACTATTGGCAGGTGCATGTACTTCTCAAAAGGAAGTAACCGATACTCGCCAGCAAAGATTTACAGATGGCTGGGCTTTCCGTTTAGGCGATGATGCTGCAGCAGCCCGTCCGGACTATAACGACTCGGACTGGCGGCGGCTGAACCTGCCTCACGACTGGGCTGTAGAAGGAGACTTCGATCGAAAGAATCCTTCGGGAACGGGTGGGGGAGCCTTACCCGGCGGCATCGGCTGGTATCGCAAAACGTTTACCGCCGATAAAGCGGATGAAGGCAAGCGCATGCGCATTGACTTCGACGGCGCTTATATGAATTCTACCGTTTACATCAACGGACACGAACTGGGCACACGCCCCTACGGCTATATCTCATTCAGCTACGACCTGACCCCGTACATCAAGTGGGGAGAGAAGAACGTGGTTGCCGTACGTGTAGATAATGCCGAACAACCCAATTCCCGCTGGTATTCCGGTTGCGGCATCTACCGCAATGTATGGCTGACGAAGCTGAACCCGGTGCATGTGGCACAATGGGGGACTTACGTCACCGCCGATGAGGTCTCGAAGAACAGCGCCCGTCTCACCGTTCGCACTACTTTGGAGAACAGCCAGGATGTGGATGCTCCGTTGGAACTGATATCCCGATTGGTAGACGAAAAGGGCAAAGTAGTAAGCGAAGTTTCCAGCCAGGTAACCGTAGAAAAGGGCAAGCAGCTTGAAGCGGTACAAGAGATAGCCGTTGAAAATCCTGAGCTGTGGAGCATCGACCGCCCTTATCTTTATAATGTAAAGACCGAAGTCCGCATGGCGGGCGCTCCGGTTGATACCTACAACACCCCTTTCGGTATCCGTACCTTCCGCTTCGATGCCCAAAAAGGATTTATCCTGAACGGCGAGCAGGTGAAGATAAACGGTGTCTGCATGCACCACGACCTGGGCTGTCTGGGTGCTGCCATCAACACCCGCGCCATCGAGCGACAGCTGGAAATATTGAAAGAGATGGGTTGCAACGGCGTCCGCTGTTCCCACAACCCGCCTTCGCCCGAGCTGCTCGACCTTTGCGACCGTATGGGCTTCATCGTAATGGACGAAACTTTCGACATGTGGCGCAAGCGCAAGACCCGTCACGACTACTCCCGCTACTTCAACGACTGGCACGAGCGCGACCTTACCGATCTCATCGTACGCGACCGTAACCATCCTTCCATCTTTATGTGGAGCATCGGCAACGAAGTGCTGGAACAATGGACCGACGCCAAAGCCGACACCCTTAGCCTGGAAGAAGCGAATCTGATTCTGAACTTCGGACGCAGTGCCGATATGCTGGCCGGCGGAGAGGAAATGTCCGTCAACTCACTGCTGACGAAGAAGCTGGCAGATATGGTAAAGGCACTCGACCCCACGCGTCCCGTGACTGCGGGTTGCAACGAGCCGAACCCCAATAACCACCTGTTCCGTTCGGGAGCATTGGATATCATCGGCTTCAATTACCACGACGATTGGTTTGCAGGCGTTCCCGAGAACTTCCCGGGCAAGCCGTTTATTGTGACGGAGAGTGTATCAGGCTTGATGACCCGCGGCTATTACCGCATGCCGAGCGACTCGATGTTCATCTGGCCTGTAAGTTGGGACAAACCATTCTATGAATCGTCTCTCTCTTGTTCTTCTTACGATAACTGCCATGTGCCTTGGGGAAATTATCATGAGGGCTCGTTGCGCCATGTGAAGAACAACGACTTTATCAGCGGGCAGTACATCTGGACCGGTTTCGATTATATCGGCGAGCCTACTCCTCATGGCTGGCCTGCACGCAGTTCCTTCTTCGGAATCATAGACCTGGCAGGCTTCCCGAAAGACGTCTACTATATGTATCAATCCGAGTGGCGCCCTGACAAGAACGTGCTGCACCTCTTCCCGCACTGGAACTGGACTCCGGGACAGGACATTGACCTGTGGGCCTACTATAACAATGCCGATGAAGTGGAACTCTTTGTGAACGGTCAGTCGCAAGGCGTGCGCAGCAAGGGCAAGGACGATTTCCATGTGATGTGGCGTGTGAAGTACGAGCCGGGCACGGTGAAGGCCATTTCCCGTAAGGACGGCAAGGTGGTGGCTGAGCAGGAAATCCGTACAGCCGGCGAGCCTGCACAGATTCGTCTGACACCGGACCGCAGCACGATCCAGGCCGACGGTCGCGACTTGAGTTTCGTTACGGTAGAGATATTGGATAAGGACGGCAATCTTTGCCCCAATGCCGAGAACGATGTAACGTTTGCCCTCGACGGCTCCGGATTCATTGCCGGTGTAGACAATGGTAGCCCCATTTCGCTGGAGCGCTTCAAAGATAATCACCGCAAGGCTTTCTATGGAAAGTGCCTGGTGGTGATACAAAACGACGGCCAGCCCGGCAGCGTCAAGGTGACGGCTACGGCGGACGGTTTGAGTAAGGCGACAACGGCTATTAAAGTGAAATAGTAATTTACCAGCGAGCGCTACGCAGGTAAATTCCCATTTAACTTGAATCGATATAGAAATGAATGAAATGATAAACATGAGTATCTCAAACTCTCCCGCCTGAAAGGGGGAGTACCCCGTAGGGGGGAGGGGGTCTTACATAAGCAGAGAGTAACTTTGCAATAGATAAGTCCCTTCGGATGTAAGACCCCTCCGCCCTACGGGCACCTCCCCTTTCAGGCGGAGGAGTTTGAGATACTCTTGCTCATATCCTGTCAGAAAGGAATTAATTCCGCCAACAGGTTAATACAATATCTATATGAAAACACTTCTTTCTTCTCTTCTTCTTATTATTTCGGCACCGCTTCTTGCTGCCGGAATGCCTGTCGGAACACCTGCTGAAACATCTGCCGGAACGCCATCCGACACCTGTAACCATCAGCTCTACTATACCGCCCCCGCCGCTATTTGGGAAGAAACCCTTCCCCTGGGCAATGGCCGTCTGGGTATGATGCCCGATGGAGGTATCCTTCGCGAGCACATCGTCCTGAACGAAATATCTCTTTGGAGTGGTATGGAAGCCGATTACAGCAATCCCGATGCTGCAAAAAGCCTGCCTGCCATCCGCCAATTACTATTCGAGGGCAAGAACCGCGAAGCGCAGGAACTGATGTACAGCAGCTTCGTTCCCAAGAAGCAGGAGACGGATGGAAGATATGGAGCCTATCAGGTATTGGGTGATTTGAATATTGATTTTAATTATGCCTCCCAGTCTCCGACTTCCGCTCCCCAACCTCAGCACTACCGCCGTTGGCTCAACTTGCGTGATGCCGTGGCAACCACCACTTTTACTCAAAACGATGTCACTTACCGCCGCGAATACTTCGTTTCCCGCGATCGCGACGTAATGATCGTGCATCTGACTGCCGACTGCAAAGGAGCCCTCAACTTCTCCGCCCGCCTGAGTCGCGCCGAACGTGGCACAGTAACCGCCGCAGGCAATACTCTTCTGATGAACGGCACCCTGGATAGCGGCAAGCCCGGACAAGACGGTATGAAGTACCGTGTTGCCATGCGCCTTGTCTCCCGCGACGGCAAGCAGACTACCACTTCTCAGGATGGCATCACCCTGTCCGGCGGACAAGAAGCCTGGCTGATACTTTCCGCCGCCACCTCCTACGCCGCCGCCAGCACCACCTTCCCCGGTGCCCGTTACGTTGAAGTCTGCGACAGCCTTCTTGATGCTGTTGCCACGCAGCCCCATTCTCAATTGTCCATTCTCCATTCTCAATTGTCCCATCGTTCCCTCTACGACCGTGTCTCCCTGACCCTGCCCGCTACTGCCGACGATGCCCTCCCCACCAATGAGCGCATTCTCCGCTTCACGCAGAAAGAGTCTCCCGCCTTGGCTGCCCTGTACTACAATTACGGTCGCTACCTGCTCATCAGCAGTACCCGCCCCGGCAGCCTGCCTCCCAACTTGCAAGGCCTTTGGGCTAATGGCGTGTGGACTCCCTGGAACGGTGATTACCATACCAACATCAATATTCAGATGAACCACTGGCCCCTGGAGCAAGCCGGCCTCTCCGAGCTCTACCAGCCCTTGACCACACTGATAGGGCGCCTGATCCCTTCGGGCCGCGAGAGCGCCCGCACCTTCTACGGTGACAGTGCCGATGGCTGGGTGCTCCACATGATGACCAACGTCTGGAACTACACCGCCCCCGGTGAGCATCCCTCCTGGGGAGCTACCAACACCGGCGGCGCCTGGCTCTGCGCCCACCTGTGGGAGCACTATCTTTACTCGCAAGACCGCGAATACCTGCGCCGCATCTATCCCATCATGAAAGGTGCCGCCCGCTTCTTCAGTTCCACCACCGTGCAGGAACCCCGTCACGGCTGGCTGGTTACCGCTCCCACCTCTTCGCCTGAGAACAGTTTCTATGTTCCGGGTGATAGCGTAACCGATGTCAGTATCTGCATGGGCCCTACCATGGACGTGCAACTGCTGACCGAACTTTATACCAACGTCATCGCCGCCGCCCGCCTGCTGGATTGTGATGCCGATTATGCCGCCCGCCTCCAAGCCGATTTACAGAAGTTCCCACCCATGCAGATTAGTAAAGAAGGCTATCTGCAAGAGTGGCTCGAAGACTATCGTGAGGTAGATGTGCACCACCGCCACGTCTCCCACCTCTATGGCTTGCATCCCGGCAATTTGATCTCCCCCGATGCAACGCCGGAACTGGCTGATGCTTGCCGCGTCACGCTGAACCGCCGGGGCGATGAGGCTACCGGTTGGAGCCGTGCGTGGAAGATGAACTTCTGGGCACGACTGGGCGATGGTAACCGTGCCTGGAAGCTATTCAAGAGTCTGCTTCATCCGGCGGTCGATGCCAAGACGGGGCGTCACGGCAGTGGCACCTTCCCCAATCTATTCTGCTCGCACCCGCCTTTCCAGATCGATGGGAACTTCGGCGGCACGGCAGGTATCGGCGAGATGCTGTTGCAAAGCCATGAAGGTTTCATCAACCTGCTGCCTGCCTTGCCCGATAGTTGGAGTAGCGGCAGTTTCCGTGGCATGCGCGTGCGTGGCGGCGCTTCCGTTGATTTGGATTGGAAAGACGGACGAGCCGTAAAAGCCGTCATTACTGCTCTTGTTCCGGGGCAGTTCGTCCTCAAGATGCCTGCGGGCGTTACCCGTGCGGAAGTAAAGACGGGAGGGGAGAAGCACGAATATACGGCAAAGACCTTCCCGGTGGAAATGCAACGAGGGGAGCAGTGCGAGGTGAGCTTCCAGTAAATGATAATTTAGCGTCGTGTGATAACAAGTGTATCTCAAACTCCTCCGCCTGAAAGGGGAGGTGCCCGCTTGCGGGCGGAGGGGTCTTACATAAATAGAAAGTAACTTTGTGCAAGTCCCTTCGGATGTGAAACCCCTCCGCCCTACGGGCACCTCCTCTTTCAGGCGGAGGAATTTGAGATACTCCGTAAAATCCCATTTATCAGGCTGCCCTTTACCTGCTATACCCGAGCAAACCATTATTGCTTAACTTTCAAGACATTATTCCCTATTTTCTAAGATATTATTCCCTATTTTCTAAAACATTATTCCTCATCCTCCGGAACATTATTGCCTTTCATCTGTAACACTATTCCTTGTACTGCACAAGATGGCATCTTATGCTGCTCAAGATGGCATCTTGTGTTGCTCAAGATGGCATCTTGTGCAGTACATCAAAGGGAGTTCTGTTTCTGATGAAGTAATGTTTCTGCTGTCGGGCAATAATGTTTCTGCTGTTGAGTAATAATGTTCTTGATATTGAGCAATAATATTCCTGCTATCGGGCAATAATATTCCTTATATCCGGCAATATCCTTTTGAATCTCCTGCCGTAATTCCTCCCTCTTTCCCTCCTTCTGCTTCCTGAACTTTCTTCCTGCCACGAACTTTTCTTCCTAAGATTTGTCTTTCGCTCTCGAATGCCGTATTTTTGCAGCCGATGTAAACACGGAACTTAAAACAATAATATAATGAAGAACAAATCCCTTTCTATCCTTTCCTTCTTTTGCTTGCTGAGTGTATTGTGCCCGCTGGCCGCCACCGCACAAATCAACGAGTTGCCACGCTCCACGCCCGAGGCGGAGGGAGTCTCTTCAAAGGCACTTATCGCTTTGTTCGACTCTTTGACCGCACTGCCCAAGACCGATATCCATAGCGTAGTAGTGCTGCGCCACGGCAAAGTGATAGCCGAGACCTATCCGGCACCGTTCGCCCCGGAGTACCGCCACACGATGTATTCCTGCTCCAAGACCTTTGTCGGTGCCGCCATCGGCCTGGCCATAGCCGATAACCGCTTGCGCCTGACGGACCGTGTCGGCACTTTCTTCCCCGAACTTCTTCCCGATACCGTCTCCGGGAATCTGGCAGACATGACCGTCCGCGACCTGCTCACCATGACCTCGGGCATTGCCCCCGACTGGAACATGCGCAGCCTCACCCCCGACTGGATACGCACCTACCTCGCCCGCCCCGTGCAGACTCCCGGCAAGAAGTTTCAATACGACTCCATCTGTACCTACCTCCTCTCCGCCATCGTGCAGAAAGTAACCGGCATGACCTTGCTGGACTATCTGAAACTGAAACTCTTCACCCCGATGAACATTACGGACGTTGCCTGGGAAGTAAGTCCCGAAGGCATCAACACCGGCGGTTGGGGACTGCACATTCAAAGCGAGTCGCTGGCAAAATTCGGTTTGCTGCTGCTGAATCGTGGCATGTGGGAAGGCAAGCAACTGCTTCCTGCCTCCTGGGTAGAGCAGATGATGAGCAAGCAGATGGAGACCGGAGGCGACGGCTATGGCTATCAGATGTGGCTTTGCGAATACCCCGGTGCCGTGCGGGCCGACGGTGCTTTGGGGCAATACGTCCTGATTATCCCCGATAAAGATATGGTAGTGGTCATCACCGAATGTACTTTGATAGACGGCCGTACCCAGCGCCGCCTGGTCTGGAACCGTCTGTTGCCCCAAGTAACAGATGAACCGCTGACTCCGGGCAAGGACTACAAGCTGTTGCAAAAGAAGCAGAGTGCTTATCAACTGCCTTTAGTACAGGGTAAAGCAAGTTCATCTGTGGCCGGAAGATATGCCGGTAAAAGCATTGCTTTGGAGCCTAATAAATATGGCTGGCAGTCCCTCCGTCTGGAGTTCAAGCCGAAGGAGGTGACGATGACGGTTACTGAAAAGGGAGGTGCTGCGTACGAACTTCCGTTTGGCTATAAGCAATGGCTGAAGACGGCAGTAGATGCCTGCCCGCCTTATTCCGTCACTGCGATAGATCGCTTTAAAGGTATCGAAGGCCCTTTCTGGGTGGCAGGGAGCTATGCCTGGCAGTTGCCTGCCACTTTGCAGTTGAAGGCGCATTACGTAAACTGGGTCAGTGCCCTCGGCATTACCTTTAAGTTCGACGGAGATAAGGTGCTCTTGACGGTTGCGGAGAACTTCTCCTCCAAGGAGTCGGTAATCAAGGGGAGTGTACAATAGGTAGAATATAAAGCAGTTGCTGACAGAAAATAAAAGTAATAGTTATGAATCGTATTACACTTGCTCTGAAACGTCCTTTTATCTGGCTGTACCGTTTCCGCCATCGTTGCGGCTACGGGGTACATTCGCCTTTTGCTTTCAACCTGATAACGCAGGTGATTTATGAAAATACACCTTATTATAAGTATGAAGCGCTGGCTAAGGAAGAGAAGCAGCTGGCGTTGCAGAAAGACAGACACTGGAAATACGAGTCGAGGAAGATAAAGCGTCTCTTGTTCCGGCTGGTCAACTATACGCAGCCCGATACCATTGTAGATGCCGGCACGCTTGCCGCTTCTGCCCTCTATCTGAAGGCAGGCAAGGAAAGTGCGGACTATACTTCTGCTTCCGACCTCACCGAACTCTTCCTGGAAGCGGGTGTGCCTGTGGGCTTTCTTTATCTGCACGATTACCGTCATCCGGAGTTTGTAGAAGAAGTGTTCCGTATCTGTGCCGCGCGCACAACGGGGCAGTCTGTCTTTGTCGTCGAGGGCATCCGCTATTCTTCGCGCATGTCCGCCCTTTGGAAGCGTATGAAGCAGGACGAGCGGGCAGGCATCACCTTCGACCTGTACGACCTGGGTATCATCTTCTTCGATAAAACAAAGATAAAACAAGACTATATTGTCAACTTTTGATTATCTTTAGGCGTTTTACTCTAAACATCTTTCATTATGAAAAAGAGCCTTGTATATACCAAAACCGGAGATAAAGGAACTACTTCCCTCGTGGGAGGTACCCGCGTACCCAAAACCCATATCCGCCTCGAAGCCTACGGAACGGTAGATGAGCTGAACTCCAACCTGGGACTGCTTATCACTTACCTGCCCGACGAAGCCGATAAACTTTTTCTGCAACAAGTGCAGGACAAACTCTTTGCAGTAGGTTCCCACCTGGCCACCGACCAGGAAAAGACCCGGCTCAAAGACGCAAGCATCATCAACCCGGAGCTGGTTGAAACGATGGAACACGAGATAGACCGCCTGGACAGTCTCCTCCCGCCTCTTTCTGCCTTTATACTCCCCGGTGGAAGCCGTGGTGCTGCCGTTTGCCACATTTGCCGCACAGTCTGCCGACGTGCCGAACGCCGCATACTTGCCTTGGCCGAACAAGTGGAAATATCCCCGGAACTGCTGGCTTACGTGAACCGTTTGTCTGATTATCTGTTTGTTTTGTCGCGCAAAATCAACCAGGATGAGAAAAATGACGAAATATTTTGGAATAATAGTTGCAAGTGAAATATTTTGTTATACTTTTGCCGAAAAATAGAAAGTAGGACTTACTAAGTACAATTTTAATACTTATAGATATGTATTGGACGTTGGAATTAGCATCAAAACTAGAAGATGCTCCTTGGCCGGCAACTAAGGATGAATTAATTGATTATGCCATGCGTTCGGGTGCTCCGCTTGAAGTGATTGAGAATCTTCAGGAAATGGAAGATGAAGGCGAGATTTATGAAAGCATTGAAGATATTTGGCCTGATTACCCCAGTAAAGAAGACTTCTTTTTCAATGAAGAGGAATACTGATGCAGAAACGGTAAAGCCTTGTATATAGGCAGTAGAAAATAAAATGGACGATTGAAGAATCGCCCATTTTTCGTTTTATGCTGTTCCTTCTCTGGTTATTTCCCGGAGCGGGGTACGTATATCAGTTCTATTCCTTTGCCTTTCTTCAGGTTGCGGCTGTACTGCTTGTCCTTCGCATTGTTCCAATGCTCGGCCACGCCCAGGCTGGGCAGATAGGTGCCGTCGCCTTCGGGATCGTACTTGGTGCCGGAAGGTGCATTATCGGCTTGCGCGGCTTCCTGCAGGTACATATCCGAGTAGTTGACGTCGGGCATGTCGGGGAATTGGTTGATCAGGAAGTCATTTCCTACCATATCGATGGCTACCGGGTCGAGGCTGCCGAACACGGAACAGGGCCAGTTGCCGTTGAAAGGTTCCATGCTCCATTTAGGTGAGGGCATTCCGTCTACTTTCTTGCATCCGTACAGGCCGTCAATCAGCCAAAGCAGCCCTTTGCCACCCAAGTCTTTGTGTCCCATGAAGTCGACGAAGGTGATATACTTGGGCGTTCCGTCCGCACTTTGATTGAAGTTGTTGTGGAAGTTCTTTCTCCAGTCGGCATGGATGCTCATGGTTCCGTACCAGTTCTTACCGCAGAGGGTGACACCCTGTCCGACGTGCCCTTTCAGCAATGCCATATTGATGACGTAATCGGCTTCGGTGAAGGCTGTGGCAATGCCGCGTGCCAGCGGACCGTTGTCGCGGGAGTAAGCCATTGCGTCTGCCACATAGGTCGACTTGGTGCGTCCGTCGCCTCCATGATTATCTACGAAGCGGACTTTGGGGAATGCGCTGTGGCACTTCTCGAACAGAAAGTCGGTGATGAACCGGCTCGGCTCGGCAACGGTGATGGATTCTTCCGGTACCCCGGCGTCCCGTACCAGGCTTTTCAGCAATGACAACAGCAGTTGGGGAGAAGTATTTATCTCCTTGCAGTCGGCATGGGAGTAAGTATTGTTGTTGTTTACTTTAATCGTGACTTTTTCGGTGGGGGCATAACCGGCTTTTCCCTTTCCGTGGTTGGCATTGTAATACTTGAACAAGGCTTTCCAGGCTGCTTTTGCATTCTTGGTGCCGGTCAGCGAACAGAGGGCGTGGTCTATCAGCCAGTCGCAGTCTTCCTGGTTGTTGAAGCGGTCTTCGAACCAGAAACTGTCTCCTTCGTCCCAGTGTGCCGCGCCGGGTGCATGGCTCCAAACCACCCGGCCGGGAAATATTCCGCGGGCTGTCCCTACGGGCTGGTTGGCAGGAAGGCATTGCTTGACTGTAGATCCTTGGGGTGTATCTTGCCCCCAAGCAAAGGGACTTGCTATAAAGAAGAGTAAAAATAGCAATACCCGGTTAGCAATGCTCTCCCGGTTGCTTTTCAGAATTAAGAGAATGTTTTTCATCATACATTTATTATCATTTAGTCTTTCGTTAGCCAAAGATAGTGAATATCGCCAGTTTTACAAAAAAATGGTAGGATAACAATAATATCTCTCTTATCTTTGTGGTGTTTTCTCGCATACGAATGTAACACCCGTAATAATGACTGATATACAAGAAGGAACAACACAGCGGTTACCGGAATTGAAAGAACGGCATTTACCTGAAACCTGCCGTGGGGAAGTAAAAGCGCTTTTAAATGAGATTTATGGTTACGAACAGTTTCGCGACCTTGAGATTTACGATGATTTGTCCAAGAGCAGAGAGAAACTTTGCATTTCGCAAGGACAACTGATAGAGAACGTTATCCTGGAAGCGGAGAAGGCGCACAAGGGCGAAACGCAAGTAGATAATATTTTGCTGACGGCTCCCACCGGTTCCGGCAAATCATTGCTGTTCCAGCTTCCCGCCATCTACCTGGGAAAAGAATACAACCTGCTTACCATTGTGGTTTCTCCTCTGAAAGCACTCATCGTAGACCAGGTGGACAGTTTGCTCGATCTGGGCTATACACGCGTGGCGTATGCCTCTTCCGACCTCTCGCCGGAGCAGAAAATGGAAGTTTACCAGCAGGTGCGTGAAGGCGAAATAGACTTGTTCTACCTTTCGCCGGAGTTGCTTCTTTCTTATGACATCAAGCATTTTGTGGGCGAACGCCGTATCGGAATGGTGGTTATCGACGAGGCACATACGGTAACGACATGGGGCAAGGAGTTCCGTGTGGATTACTGGTTCCTGGGACGCTACCTGAGCACGTTGCAACGGAGCCTCGGCTATAACTTCCCGTTGTTTGCACTGACGGCTACGGCCGTATGGAACCCGAAGGGAGGCAACGACATGGTGTTCGAAACCATCCGCTCGCTGAAGATGGAACCTTGTGTGCTCTATGTGGGTACGGTGAAGCGCCGGAACATCGGCTTTGATATCCGCCAGATGGAGATAGAAGAAGGCGAGACTTACGATAAAGCCAAGCAACGTGTGATCTCTGCACGGGTAGACGATTTTCTGGACGGGCACAAGACGCTGCTCTACTATCCGTTTGCCAGCAGCATCGACATGCGCATCAAGACATGGGTGAAGCCGGCCGGCTGGTCCCTGGTGGCCTCTTATTATGGTAAGAAGGAGAAGGAACAGAAAGCTGCCATCGTGCAGGAGTTCAAGGAAGGAACCAAGCGCCTGATTGTGGCAACGAAAGCTTTCGGTATGGGAGTGGATATCAGTGATATCGACCGTGTGTATCATGTGGCTCCGTCCAGTACGTTTGTCGATTATATCCAGGAGATAGGCCGTGCGGCGCGCGATGCCGATATTCAGGGTATCTCTGCAACCGATTACCACGAACGTGATTTCTACTATATGAAGCGTCTGCACCAGACGGGGAACATCGCCCAGGAACAATTGGTGCTTATCCTGCGGAAGCTCATGGAAGTATACCGGATGAAAGGGAAAAAGCAGGAAATGCTGGTGTCCTTATCCGATTTTGAGTTTGTGGTGAAAATGCCGCGTACAAAAAATAAGTTGGAGTATGAGGCAGAGTTGGGACAGCTCATCAAGACCGCTTTGTTGTGGCTGGAAGATGACCTGGCACAGCGTTATGGGAAGCATCTGCTGGAAGTCAGCCCCAAGAATCTGCTCACCGAAGGATACGTTCAAGACAAGACGGGTGATGTCTTTGCCCGTGAATTCGAGCATTATCTGACGAAAGTAGAAGGGGAAGAAGGCGTCTACAAGGCGCGCTTGGAGGAACTTTGGGAAGAACGTTTCCCGGAATACGGTTATAAGGAATTCAAGCAGAAATTGAATAACGGAACGCTGTGGGAAGGTGCCCGTGCCGTGTCTGTGGGCAAGCATGAAGTCTTGCTGAAAGAAGATGCAACGGTGATTCGCGAACGGATGGACGCCTTGTTCAAGGACCTGACGGTGATGTTGAAGACTGCCCTGTTCAAGTCCAAAGGCCGTTTTGATGAGGAAGAGTTGCGGGCGCTCTTTGCCGAGCATGGCATGGATGTGCGCTCCGCCAAGCGTTTCATCGGCTCCCTGCTGGAAAGCCGTACGGAAGAAGGACGCAGCGTCAGCTATATCAGCAGCGTGAAGAAGAAAGACTCCAACGAACTTTCCTTTACCGTGACAAAAGGTTTCGATTTGCTCCTGTCCCGTTATCAGAAGCTGTTCAGCCAGCGCATTGTGGGCAATAAGGGCGCACGTTTACAGTTCTACTGCACGCCCTTCTCCGATTTGAATATGCTTCTCAATCTGCTTTCCATGCTCGATTGCCTTTCGTTCAGCGTCGAGGGTGGTGGTACGCCTTGTGTCTTTATCCGTTTCAATGATCCCGAGAACTTGCAGGAGATTGCATGCTCGGACGATTACCGGAATCTTATCCTGGATACCAACGAACAGATATTCCAGGAGCAGATTGACCTGTTTTCTTTCTTCTTCGGTACGGACCGGCTGACGGATGAACAGCGTTGGGACTTGATAGAAGATTACTTTACAGGCATGCATGTAGAGGAACTGAAAAAGAAGTTTGCACAATAGCGAAACATCCTCTTTCTACCATACGAATGCGGGGAAGGGCTATAGGACTAACTCCTTAAACAGCCTTTCCAGCGTTTGTTCCAGATTATCGGAAAAGCCTGCATGCGGACGGGAGGTCTGTATGCAGGAACTTCTTACGGCAGTGAGCCACCGGAAGCGTTCGGGCACATCGAGTGCAGCTATCGCCCCTCCGTCTTTATCTCCCGCACATATCTTCTGGAACACCTGCAAGTGGGCGGACGCCAGTTCCGGGTCCAGCTCGGAGGCGTATAGTTTCAGCTTACGCTCGTCTATATGGCAAAGAGAGCGGATGAAGTTCGCCTTTTTGGAGAACAGGATGACTCCCACATTGAAGAACTCTTCCCGTTCTACTTTGGGAACCAGACGGATGACTGCGTATTCATATAAGTGTTTTCCTTGCATCTTGCGCTTCTTTTACAAATGTTGCGGAATGGGCCAGTCTTTCGGTCAGAAAGCGGGTATATACTTCTCTGATTTCTTCGGGTGTTTGGGACGTGTCGTTCCACTGCAACCAGTCATCGGGCAGCAGGGCTACGATGGATTGTATTTTTTCCTCCGTCAGCAGGGCGCTGAGATCTGCATCCGCCTTTTCGAGTTGGGACGCTTCGGGCAGCAGTACATGGTTCTTGATGTAGTTGAACGGGCTTTGAGCATGCTTCTTCCAGTCTCCCCAGGAGTGGTGGAAATAGAGGGAGGCGCCATGGTCTATCAGCCAGAGTTCCTTGTGCCACGTCAGCATGTTGGTGTTGCGGGAGGTGCGGTCGATGTTGGTCAGGTAGCTGTCCAGCCAGACAATGCGGGAGGCTTGTTCGGCATCGATATGCGTGGCTGCGGGGTCGAAGGTGAGGGCACCGGACAGAAAATGCAAGCCCAGGTTCAAGCCCCTGCTACCTTGCAGCAGGTCTTGTATTTCTTCGTCTCCTTCGGTACGCCCGAAGGCTTCATCCAGATTCAGGAACACGAGCTCGGGCACGCGGAAACCCAGCGTACGGGCTATTTCTCCACCTATCAGTTCGGCTATCAGGGCTTTGGTGCCATGTCCGGCGCCACGGAACTTGACGACGTATTTAAACTCATCGTCTGCCTCGGCAAGCGCAGGCAGCGAGCCGCCTTCGCGCAGCGGAGTGATGTAGCGGGTCAGATTGACTGTACGTAATTCTATCATAGTCTATTATAAACGTATCTCTCAGTATGATTGTTCTATCTTCTGGAATGCCAGCCTTTCGTCTCCGTTGGCCAGGAAGATGATGCCGCAATAGCTGAAACCGTGTTTCTTGAGGATGTATTGCAGGATGTGGTTATCGCGGTGGGTATCGGCACGCAGGTTCGGAATCTGCCGGTAGCACCATTCCAGGCAGGCGGCGGCTACTCCTTTGCTCGTTTCGGTGCTTGCCAGACGGTGGATGACGCCGTAGGGAAGGGTGTCTTCCAGCCATTCTCCTTCGTAGATGCGGGCATAGGTGGGGTCGTTTCCCCGGATGAAGGCGAAGGTTCCGATGATTTCTCCGGCATCGTTGAGGCAGACGTAGCTGTTGCCATTAGTGATGTCTTGCATAATCAATTGCGGAGAAGGGTAGTTGCCCGTCCACTGCTTCATGTTTCCGTCTTTGCGCATGATGCGTTTGCCTTGCTCAAAGATCTCCATGAGGATTTCTATCTCAGCGGGTTGCGTCTTTCTGATTTCTATCATAAGCTTTATTGACTTTCCTTGATATAACAATGCAAATGTAGTGTGTTTTGTGGCTTGTTGTACTTTTCTTGATGAACAAACTCTGATGGTTCTTGTTTCTTTAGGAAGATTTTGCATATATTTGTCCCATAATTTTAAACACAATGAATTATGAAAAAGATTATTAGTGCCTTGATGATAGCTGTATGCTGTACACTGTGTGCAATGCCTGCCCAGGCGCAACTCCTTAAATGGGGTGTTAAAGGTGGTGTGAATGTGGCGAAGATAGATGTGAAGAACCCGGGGAACAATTTTAAGGAAGACAAAGTGGGTGGTTTCTTTATCGGCCCGATGGCCGAAGTTACCATTCCTATTATCGGCCTGGGTGTAGACGGTGCTTTGTTGTTCTCTCAGAAGGGCATCAAGGCTGATACGGATGCGTCGAAGCAGTATGGGCTGGATATTCCGGTGAACTTGAAGTATACGATCGGTCTGGGTAGCATGCTGGGCGTGTTTATTGCTGCCGGTCCCGATTTCTATTTCGACTTCTCCAAGAAAGAACAACTTGAAGGAGGGGATATTGATCGGAAGAAAACCCAGGTGGGCATCAATGTGGGTGCCGGTGTGAAACTTATCAAGCATCTGCAGATTGGTGTAAACTATAATATCCCGATGGGCGACAGCTTTACCTGGAAAGCTGCGGGCGATGCATTGACCCGCAAGGCCAAGACTAAAACTTGGCAGATTTCTGCTGCTTATCTCTTCTGATGCGGCAATTATTTGATTGATTAATATTGAAAAGGCTCTCCCGTTTGGGAGGGCCTTTTTCGATGAAATCGGCTAAAATTGCATTTGTTGCCTGTAATCGTCTATCAAACTGTCCATACCCAATGTAAAAGATATTCGTGCGTAACGATTAACTTTGCCGTATTTACAGTATAAAACAACAATGCAATGAAAGTATTAAAATCTTTGTTCCTGTCACTGCTGATGGCGATAGCCTTTTTCAGCTGTGGCGATGACTATGACGACACTGCCTTGCGCAATGACGTGAACGATCTTAAATCGCGAGTAGAAAAACTGGAAGCGTGGTGCAGCAATGCCAATTCTCAAATCTCTGCGTTGCAGGGACTGGTGTCTGCGCTGGAGGAGAACGATTATGTGACCGGCGTAGCTCCGGTGATTGATGCGACTACCGGAGAACAGACAGGTTACACGATTACCTTTTCTAAAAGTTCTCCTATCACTATTCTGAATGGTAAGGATGGTGCCGATGGTAAGGACGGTGTCGATGGTAAAGATGGTGCCGATGGTAAAGACGGTGCTGATGGTGCTGATGGTGCCGACGGTAAAGACGGCGCTGACGGCAAGGACGGCGCCACCCCCATCATCGGTGTGCAGAAGGGCGATGACGGAAAGTACTACTGGACGGTGAAGACCGGCGATGCCGCCCCCGCCTGGCTGACGGATGCTGACGGCAACAAAATCCGCGTGACCGGCGAGGATGGCGCCCCGGGTGCCAAGCCCGTGATTAGCGTAGATACGGCCGACGACGGACGCCTCTGCTGGAAGATAGACGGCGCGTGGCTGCTGGATGGAAATGGGAAGAAAGTACCTGTCACCGGGGAGAACGGCAAGGATGGTACCGACGGTAAAGACGGCGCCACCGGTCCTCAAGGTCCCGCAGGTACCGACGGCAAAGACGGAGCTACTGGTCCTCAAGGTCCCGCAGGCCCCCAGGGCGATGCCGTCTTCGCCGCTGGCGGTGTGGACCTCACGAACCCCGCCTTCGTCACCTTCACTTTGGTGGACGGGACGACGACGTTCACCGTTCCGCGCTCGGCGCCCCTCATGATGGGCAAGGGCGGGATAATCCTCTACCCGGCGGCCATGGATAGTTACGACGTCACGGTGACGCTGCCCACGGGCTTCACGGACAAAGATTACGTCTCCATCATGGCCGAGGTGAAAGGCAGCTTCGGCACGAGTACGGACGTGAAGACGCGCGCTGACGAGGGAAACAACATCGGCTGGAAGGTCTCCGTGACCCAACCGAATTTTGACGGAGAATGCGGGCAGGCCGTGGTGACGCTCACTGCACCCCGCATAGACGGGCAGGTGGCGGACGACGCCCCCGTGTGGCTGGAAGTGACCCTGCTGGACAGCAAGGGGATGAAGTACACGGCTACATGCGCCGTCAAGGTGATGGACGTAACCA